>Ga0265294_10000490_pt1 | contig 52753 bp, 43 predicted proteins | sample MunlanPumphouse3_FD_192504 | JGI IMG/M metagenome (GOLD analysis project Ga0265294, IMG submission 192504) | Groundwater microbial communities from a municipal landfill in Southern Ontario, Canada - Pumphouse #3 | ecosystem: Environmental > Aquatic > Deep subsurface > Groundwater | place...
AACTGGGAACGTCGAGCCCGAACTTTACGCCTTTGAGTCTTTGCTGGTGGAAACTCTGAAACAACTCAGAGAACTCTGTGCCTCTGTGAGAGATAAAGAATTGGTTGCGGCTATGCTGCGCTAGGTTGCTTTGTGGTTTCACAAAACGCTACCAATATTTTTTACCTCAACATTTTTTACCTTAAAACTATCACGCTGCAACAGATTATTCTGCTCATCATTATTCTGCCACAACCCTACCACGCTACCCTGTTTTCTTACCTCAAAGCGTGATAAAGAACTTTAAAATGAAAAAAAAATTATCGCCAATCACACCAGGAGAAATTCTACTGGAGGAATTTCTGACACCAATGGCCATTTCGCAGAACCGTTTAGCCAGAGAGATTAACGTTCCTCCCAATAGAGTTAATCAGATTATAAATGGTAAACGTGAGATAACAGCAGATACAGCTCTCCGCTTGGGCCTCTACTTTGGAATCGAACCTGAATTTTGGTTGAATCTTCAGGTCCGTTATAATATGAAACTTGTAGTAATGGAGTCTGGAAAACAGTTACGTAGAGAGATAAAAAGCATCAGCCAGTAGACCTTGTTACTGTATAGCGGCGGACATACTGAAAGTAACCCAGTATATCCGCCGCTATGCGGTGGATGATTGCCTTTGACTGTAATTGCAACAAGCGACTATGGGGTAGTGCAAGCATCTTGCTTGCAGCAAATCTTACTTAATCCCAGCCAAGTAAGATATGCGTATGCCAAATAACGAGCATATCCCTGGGAACGCCGACGTCCCCGTCGGCACTGCTTAGACCAATGCCGACGAGGACGTCGGCGCTCCCAGAACAACCAACACCGCGATTGTCAACAGAGTACCATAAATGGTCTTTTCTATGGTTTAAGCATGAGCAAGCGGGGCAACTCTCATTAAATGTTCCTGCCCTTTATGTTTAACCACGAAATAAGCGGAAATCACGAAAGTTGTGCGCAGCTATTCTGAAACTACGAATAACACGAATTTACACGAATGGTGCGTAGCTGGGTTTTTGGCCCACGAATCTCCGCGAAAGGATAAGGGTATTTCATCCCCGCTTCGCGGGGTCGCTGATCGCTTGAAATACCATTATCATGGAATACTTGCAAAATTGGGCTGGGTTGTTCTGGGAGCGCCGACGTCCTCGTCGGCACTGCTGAGATCAATTTCTGGCACTTCTCCGCTAAAGGCTGCGCCGTGACACAACCGGATTTACTTGGTAAATTATCTCTCACAGAGGCACAGAGTTCTCAGAGTGTATACTTTTGCTCTCTGTACTACAAACATTCATTTTCTTGTTTTTTTTGTACGTTTATTATCTCTCACAGAGGCACAGAGAACACAGAGAGTAGCTGAACTTTTCGCAGCACTGAGAGAATATTTTAAGGTGAAAAATCTTAGAGGTGAAAAATGTGGAAAACTGGGAACGTCGAGCACGAACTTTACGCCTTTGAGCCTTTGCTGGGGAAACTCTGAAAAAACTCTGAGACCTCTGCGTCTCTGTGAGAGATAAAAAATTGGTTGCGGCTATGCTGCGCTAGGCTTTTTCAGTCTTGATTTAATATTATCTGTCAGACCGATATATCTTTGTTCAGAGTGGTTGATGCTACGAATCAAGTAGACATAATGCATTGTTACAGCCCTCCGTCGCATAAAGCTATGGCGGGCAGCCTTCGCCGAGTCCCCGGCTTGCCGGCCGTAGCCTCGGCGAAGGCTGGTGGAGGCGGGGGGATTTGAACCCCCGTCCGAATAAGAGTCACACGCGCTTCTACATGCATAGTGCCCTGTTTTTTTCTCACTCCGCAGACCGACAGCGCACAAACTGTCCTTGGAGCCAGCTCTCTGTTGATTTCGCATGAACACCCGCGAGCGCGAAGTTCAAACTAACCTATTGTATGACATCTGGATTCCCCTAACAGGTTTCAGGGAGCAGACGTGGCCGTCAATTAAGCAGCCATTGCGTAACTATCGTTAGCATTTAATGTTTTTGATCGATATTTTACGAGGCCAACGATCATCCTCGGCATGCGACGAATGCTTCAACTTACCCGTCGAATCCAGTCGCCCCCAATAAAATTGGAGTTGTTCTCTTAATTGCCGCCTATTATCGCAGATCGGCGGGTATTGTAAAGCGCATATTTGCAAACTTAATTTGTTGCGATAAAAAACTGCTTTAGTATACTATTGTCTGAAACGGATAAATTATGAGTGCTAACATTATTCCCAGTAAAAACGCAGCCAGCAAAACAGTGATCAGAGAGGCGATTCCAAGCGACCTTGACTTTCTTGAGCAGCTCGAGATTGACAGCTTTATCGGTCACCGCCAGAGCTCCCGGAGCAGTATTCAGAACAGCATGTCCAGCCCCCATCAGGTGGTCTATGTGATTGAGATCAATCAGGGCAGGGGGCGTAAGGTGTTGGCAGGTTCGGCGATTATCATCTTGTATAAACGCGCCTTGCGAATCTATTCGCTCGCGGTGCATCAGGACTTCCGCATGTCTGGGCTGGGCGAGCTGCTGATTCAGAAGATCGTGGAGCTCTCGGTCAAGAACGGCTATGAGAAAATCTCGCTCGAGGCGGATGACAGCAACACCGGGCTGATTAATTGGTACCGCAAGCTGGGCTTTGAAATCACACACTTTTTGCCTGATTACTACAAGGAAGGTGAGTCCGCCTATCGTATGACCCGCAAAATAGATGAGAACGGGATTCATGCGGAGCGGGTCGTGATTGTGGTGGATGAGGAGCATGCGGATGATCTGAACATCCCCGGTGCCAAAATTTGCGCGGCCAAGGATTACCTGGCAAATGGCAAGTACTCCAACTCCAGCCGGTTTCATATTCTCAATCTATGCAAATCCTATAAAACCCATAGCATGGGCTACTATGTTTCGCTGCTGGCCTCAGCGCGCAACCATCGGATTACCCCTTCGGTGATGACTGTCAAAGATATCTCCAGCACTTCGATCGCGCAGAGCATCATTGAGGAGATCGACGAATTTATCCGTGAAAAACTCAAACAGATCAAAGAGGAGAGTTTTGAGCTGACCGTGATTCTGGGCAAGACACCGCAATCCCAGTACGCTGATTTGGCCAAGAAGCTTTTTTCGCTTTTTGAAATACCTTTTTTCTCGGTGGTGCTGGAGCGGAAAGGGGATTGGCGGCTTAAAAAGATCAATGTTCTCGCGCTGAAAGCTCTGCGTGAGAGCTATCCGGTGTGTCTGCAGGAGGCTTTGACATCCTACTGTGAGAAGAAGCGCTACTTCCGCGCCCGTCTTAAAAGCTACAAGTATGATCTGGCCATCCTGGTGAATCACCAGGAGAAAACACCGCCATCCTGTCCGCTGGCGCTGGAAAAATTCCGCAAGGCGGCTGAAAAAGTCGGGTTTTTTGTGGAGTTTATCACCAAGCAGGATCATCGGCGGTTATGCGAGTTTGACGCACTGTTCATCCGCGAGACCACAGCCATTGAAAGCCACACCTATGCCATGGCGCGGCACGCCTACACCGAGGGGCTGGTTGTAATTGATGATCCATGGTCGATTCTGCTCTGCTCCAACAAGGTCTATCTGCAAGAGCGTCTAGCTAACGCCGGGGTGAGTCAGCCCAAGGGATTACTGCTCACCAAGCGTATATGCACCCCCGCCTATCTAGCCTCGCTGCCCTATCCCCTGGTACTCAAGCTGCCGGAGAGTTCTTTCTCGCAGGGGGTTTTCCGAGCCAACAACCTAGAGGAGATTCAGGCCCGGCTCAAGGAGATGTTTTCCGAGAGCGCGCTGGTGATCGCGCAGGAATTTATGGTTTCAGATTACGACTGGCGGATCGGGGTTCTGGATCATAAACCGCTTTTCGCCTGCAAATATTTTATGGCCCAGGGCCATTGGCAGATCTATAACTGGCAGTCAGTAGTTGAAGACGACATCACCGGACGCTGCGAGACTCTGCCAGTCAGCGAGGTTCCCGCCTATATCATCAAAGCGGCCATCAAAGCCACCACGTTGATCGGCAACGGACTCTATGGGGTGGATCTCAAGGAGATCAATGGCAAAGCCTATGTGATCGAGGTCAACGACAACCCCAATATCGACGACGGCATCGAGGATCTGGTACTCGGCGATGAACTGTACAACCGGGTCATGCAGTCGATTTATTACCGGATTGAAGTTGAACGCATGCAGACCCGCCCGCTGACATAGGACTTACGACGCAGATGTTCGTTGTTCACGCTTCAGCGTGCTTTGTTCTTTAACCGGTTATCGGGAAGTAACAAAATTTTCTCCCACAACTTGCGCAACCTCTGCAAGCTAACCGGGTAAGGGGTTTTCAGCTCCTGGGCGAAAAGAGAGACCCGGAACTCCTCCAGCATTCAGCGGTATTGGTCCAACAACTCCTTGTCATAGAGCGACTAAACTAAGACTGATTTGGTTACAATGAACAGCTGCTTTAGGTTGCAACGGCCCTCAAAAGACCTGAAGCGATACTGAAATAGATCAGTACCCCTAGAATGTCGGCCAGTGATGTTACCAGCGGGGCGCTGGCAGTTGCGGGATCGATTTTCAACCTTCGAAGCAAAAAGGGCAGGGCCATGCCCATGACACTGGTTATCACGACCACAACCATCATGGAGAGCGCGACCACGATGCCAATCGTCAGCCCCGACCTCCACCATGCCAGTACAAATGCGGCGCAGGCCATTGAAAACCCAAGTCCGAGAGCGACAAAAACTTCTCTCCAGAAGATCCGTGCAAAATCAGAGGGAAAGACCTCGCCCAGCGCTAGGCCGCGAATCACCAGCGTGGCTGACTGCGAGCCAGCGTTGCCCCCGGAGTCAATCAGCAGCGGCAAGAAGAAGACCAAGGTCACGCTTGAGGCGATCAGCGTCTCAAAGTGGGCAATCCCCGCGCCAGAGAAGAGGTTGATGAACACGAGCGTCACCAGCCAGGGAATACGGCTGCGATACAACGACATGAGATTGGTGTTCAAGTAGCCCCGCGCCAGCGGACGAACCGCGGCGCCTTTGTGAAAGTCCTCGGTGGCCTCCTCTTCAGAGATGTCAAGGATGTCATCAACCGTGACAATTCCAAGCATCACGTTGTCAGTATCCACAACCGGCAGAGCGTAAAGATCGAATTTTTTGAAGACCTTGACCGCCTCCTCTTGATCCTGAAGCGAGTGCAACGCGACAAACCGCCCATCCATAAGATTGCTGACGCGGGTCAACGGCTGAGCTAATAACATTGTACGCAGGGCGACATCATCGACCAGCCGGCCTTGTCCGTCGATGATATACACCATCGCGATAGTCTCAGAATCGGTACCAGTGCTGCGAATGTGTTCAAGGGCGCGCTCGCAGGTCCACTCCGGCGAGGCTGTCACAAAGCGGTTGGTGATCAAGCGGCCAACACTGTTTTCCGGGTAGCTCAGCAGCGTGAGCGCTTCTTTACGGTCACGGTCACTCAACAGCCCCAGAAGTCTTTGCGTGACATGCGCGGGGAGTTCCTCGAAAAGAGCTGTCCGGTCATCAGGCGGAAGCGCGGTCAGGATGTGACGCGACTCATCCCCTGCCATGTGCCCAAGAAGCATCTCCTGCTCAAAGACCTCCAGCAAAGAAAAAACCTCTGTGGCTATACGCCGGGGAAGCAATCGAAAGATCAAGACGCAATCTTGTTCGCGGGCGACTGTGAGCAATTCAGCAAGCTCTGGAATCGGTTGGGCACTCAGGAACACACGCAGGTCTTTCAAGCGATTGGCCTCAATCATATCAATAATATCTGGCAAAAGAAGACGGTGGAGCGCGGCGTTGAATGTCCGCTGCCGCGAAGAGTCGGTTGCCTCAGCACTGGAGCCTGAGCTATTGATGTTGAGCCACCGGCGCAGACGCAAACCCACGGCATCCAGATCGGAAAAGTTGACCAGGTCATGCTTGGAGGGATCCTTTTCCATCATTCTAACCAGGCGGGAGACCTCGCTCAGGTAGTCATGCTGCAATGCTGCCGGCACATAATACATCAGCACCAGATGCACAGGCCAGTCGTCCTCATGCTCGTACTCGATTCCTTCCGGACTCCATCCGACAGCACAGATAAGTGTATCGCCTTGTGAGACGCACGCATGCGGCATGGCGATACCATATCCAAGATAGGTGTTTGATTGCTCTTCCCGACGTGCGAGGGCCTCGTTAAAGCCAGCCCCGGGCTGAAAACCGGGCGCGGTTTCAATTTGTTCTTCCAAGAGGCGCAAGGCCGTCTCTTTGTCGGTCGTAGGCAGGGTGATCAACCTGCCCGCCTGCAGTGCTTCCAGTAGTGCGTTGTTTGAAATCATGCCGAACTCTCGTCTTCTTTTACCAAACTCTTACTAGAGGTCATGGTTATTGTACAGCGATGGACTAAAGCCCCATGTCCTCGTTCACCACCAGCACATGCAGATCGGCCACCGAGAGGGAGCCGCCAAACCCGATGCTCTGGGCCTGCTCCGCGGCATGCAGGATGTAATCGGCAGCCCGCTGCGCAGTTTCACAGTAGGTGGCTGTAAAGTGCTTTTGATTGAGCGTTGCAACTAGGGCTTGGCACTTTTGTGAGGTCAGCCAATTGTTCAGTTCTTTGGTTCTTTCCAGCATATCTCTTCTCCATTGTCACACGGACATTAATTCTATTGGTAAGGTGCATATTAATGCATGCGGCTGCACCCGGCAGCTCATAAATTCACATGGTTCACCATCAGTTTGACATAGCGAATTTTTTTTCCTGGGGCAAATTTTTTCACCGCTGCTTCAATCTCTTTCAACCGCGTGCGGCGCAACTCAAAAAGCGCGGTGGATGAGGCCACATAGACAAACAAAATGTTGTTTTCCAGCTTGCCTGGTACGGTCTGCCGCGCAATCTCAGAATTAACGATCTGTGGCCACGCCTCCTTCAGCTCATTAATCCAGCTATGCCCAACAATATTGAGCTTTTTCATCACCCCTTCCACCAGCGTTTCCATGCAGACGGGTTCGCGCCGCAACTCAGGGGCATCCGCATCAATCGGCAGCCCAGGGATGATGTTCTCAAAAAGCTGCTTTACCTTGCGGTTGTACTCATGATCGCGCGATGTCAGATAGGGCCGGTCTGGGTTGGGGAGAGTTTGAAATTTTCGCTCCTCTGCGGACGTGGACTGGTAAATCGCCCTCGTTTTGCTGGCGGCATCCGGCCCGATCGGAAACTGGTATTTGCTTTCTGGCATGACATTATTGTATCATAACCAGCATTGCTGCGTCACAGGTAAATTTTTCTTAATGGAGATTATAGATGAAAACAGGCAATATGCTGATCGCCCAGAGCGGCGGCCCTTCGATGGTAATTAATCAGAGTCTAGCTGGTGCTGTGCTGGCAGCCCGTAAACTGAAGGCAGTTGGAAAAATTTACGGAGCGCTGCATGGCATCCAGGGAATTCTGGATGAAAACTTCATTGATCTACGCCAAGAGAGCGTGGCCACGCTGGAGGCCGTGGCAGCCACGCCCTCATCCGCACTGGGCTCGGTGCGCCGCAAGCCAACCCCAGCCGACTGCCAGGCCATTTTCAGGGTGCTGCACAAGCTACAAATTCGTTACTTCTTCTATATCGGCGGCAACGACTCCGCCGAAACCGCTCACATTATCAACGAAGAGGCGCGGGAAGAGGGTTATGCGATCAATTGCTTCCATATCCCTAAAACCATCGACAACGACCTGCGTGAAAATGACCACACCCCCGGATATGGCAGCGCGGCAAAGTTTGTGGCCTGCGCCATCAAAGGCGATGATCTTGACAACCGCGCGCTCGGCGGGGTGAAGATCGATGTGATCATGGGGCGCAACGCCGGCTTTTTGACCGCCGCCGCCGCCCTGGCCCGCACCGACGCGGATGACGGTCCGCACCTAATCTACCTGCCGGAGCGCACCTTCTCCATGGAGCAATTTGTCGCGGATGTGAAAGCTGTCATGAAAAAGCATGGCCGCGCCGTGATCGCGGTTTCTGAGGGCATTGCCGATGCCGACGGAACTCCGATTCTGGCCAAGTACACCAATGAGGTGGACTCGCATGGCAATACACAGCTCAGCGGTACCGGAGCACTCGGCGATCTGCTGGCGAATGAGCTGAAGTCCAAGTTGAATATCAAACGCGTGCGCGCCGACACCTTTGGTTACCTCCAGCGCTCGTTTCCAGGGGTTGTCTCAGAGAGCGATGCCGCCGAGGCGCGCCAGGTGGGCGTGGCCGCGGTCAAAGCCGCGGTTGTTGATAACATGGCAAGCGGCTCGATTGCCATTAAGCGCAGCCAGGGCGAGCCGTATGCTGTCACGTATGAGACTGTGGCCCTGCGCAAGGTGGCCAAAGAGACCCGCCACATGCCAGCCGCGTATATCAACAAAGCGGGCAATTATGTGACCAAAGCCTTTATCAAATATGCGCGTCCACTGGTGGGTCCGCTGCCGCCATGCGAGCGCTTCGCGCAACTCAAGAAATAACCATACGCAGGCTTGCGTGCACCCTTTTCGCATTTTTCGAGTGTTTTGTAGTTTGAAACCACAACGTGGAGAAAAAATTTAAAGCGCAATATTCGCGGAGATTCGTGGGCAAAAAATTGGTTGCAGCTATGCTACGCTAGGTTCTCTGTGCCTCTGTGAGAGATAATTATCGTCCCCGATGTGCTACACAGGGGCCGACAACCGACACAACCAATGACACGCGCTGTATTGCAGAGCGGTTGCGCCACCCGCCGTTAAGCACAATTATAATGGCGCACTAAATAAAAAATGAAGCGAATGAAGCAAATTAAATTACTGACTGCGGCCATCACGCTGCTGATGCTCGGCGGCTGCGCCACAGCACCCATCGCCGGGAATATGATCTACACTGGCAAGGTTTATGGGAAATTCAACAAGGTGCTGATCAACGAGGTGGCAGTAGCTAAGACTACGCGGGCCGCGCCGCGGGCCGCAATCAAGTCCACCGAAATCAACAGCGAAGCTTTTGATGTTGCCTTGAAAGAGAGCCTGCGGAAGCACGGGCTCTACTGGGAGAGCGGACGGTTTCAGCTCCAAGCCCATATCTTAAAGATCGTGCAGCCACCGGGACGCTTCGACATGAAAGTCACCACTCAGGTGCAATACACACTGGTGGAGATTGCGTCGGGTAATGTTTTTTTTAAAGAGACTATAACCTCTGACCACACTGCGATCGCATCTGACGCGTTCACCAGTATCAAGCGTCGACGTCTAGCCCTTGAGGGCGCAGGCAAGGGTAATATCGCTCAGTTTCTGGACCAGCTCTCCCAGCTTTAGCCGCTTAAGCGACTAGAAAAAACCATTAATTGTTCTTTCCAAAGGGTTGTTTGTTTGTGAAATCGTCTAGCTCTAATGTAGTAGTCGCTCTATGAGCGACATATGCCGCTTGTAGAGCGGCTTCGGCTGACGATAGCGGCGACGATGTTGGTGGACGATTGGGATCATGCGGGAAATCGTCAACCGAAGGCGAAGCCGGACTCCGGTAGGTCCGGTTTCCAACCGGACATGTCCGATTGGAAATCGGACCTACGTTGCTCCCGCACTCGCGCACTTCTCCACTCCGCGCTCAACACAGGCGGGACGCCTGTGCTACTTTAAAAACAATAAACATTGTTTCCCCAAACGCATAGCGTTTGTTAACAAAGCAGCGCGCTTTTAACCATAAGCTTTTCATTGAGGGCGAACAACTTTCGCACATTGCACAACCTTATTTGGTTGCGGCGGCAAGCTGCTTTATTTAGATCATGTAGGGTGCCATGAGGGTAAGCATCCCCCAGGCGATCAGGCAGGCGACCACAGCCGAAACGGTTCCAATCTTGAGCCATTCAACAAACGTGATACTCACATGCGACTGTTTTTCGAGCATGCCCAGCGCGACAATATTGGCAGTGCTGCCGATCAGCGTGATATTGCCTCCAAAGCAGGCGCCAAAGAGCAAGGCCCACCAGAGCGGCATGGCGGGCATGGTCTCGCCCAGCGCGGTAATCACCGGCGAAAAAGCGGCCACAAAGATCACATTATCAACAAATGCTGAGCCGATCGCGGTGGTTGCCATAATGGATGGAATGAGAATGGCGGGTTTATCACCGCAGACCTTAATGAAGTTATCCGCGATAATTTGGGTGACACCCGTATATTGCAAAGTTCCCGCAATGGCGAAGAGCAGCATAAAGAAAACCAGTGTCCACCAATCCACCTCGTGTTCAACATAATGACGGGCACGATTGCGTTTGACAATCATAATCACCCCAGCGCAGGCGAGCGGAGCAACCAGCAGAATGCTGTTTTTATCCAATCCCAGCCACTCTTCAAGCGCATGGTGAGAGGCGATAAAAGCCATTGTGAACAGAAGCAGCACCAATCCGCGCTTATAAGGCACATCCACTTTTGGAACCAAGCTCAGCTGGCGTTCAATACGATCACGTAACCGCTCATCAAAGAGTACGAGCTCCTTCCTGAACCAAAACATGGTGATAAAAACACATGAAGCCAGCGAAATAAGCATAATGGGAAAGGCCCAGCGAATAAAATCGCCAAAGGTCAGACCAGCCTGCGTACCGATAAAGATACCAACCGGATTGCCCATCATCGTGCCGGCGCTGCCGATGTTGGTACACAACACACAGATAATGATATACGGCGAGGGGTTGAGCTTAAGCCTGTCACAGACCTGGAAGATCAAGGTGGAGATAAAGATGATCGAGGTGACCTCATCAACGGCGCAGGCCAGCAGCGCGGAGGCAATTGCCGTTGCCGCAATAAATTTTTTGCCGGTCATGTTGGGAATGGATAGCAATGATTGAATTACCCAGGTGAAGAAACCAAGATCACGCAGTGCGCCCACCACAATCATCATTCCCACCAGAAAGAGGATCACTGGCAGGGCCGCCGCCTCGACAAAATGCGGAATATTCAACGATTTCGTAAAGATCAGCACCCCTAATCCGAGAAAAGCGATCGAGAGGCGGAACGACCAAAAGAGCAGTGTGCCCATAATAATCGCGAGAAACACACCACTAGCGGTTGATTGTTGCAGAGTCAACCCAGCCAACGACAGGCTGTAGCCAATGCCACCACTGATCGCCAGCATAATTAGCAAGCGGACACTTAATTGTTTTCCTGTTAAAACTTCACCACTCTCATTGCCCTGCATTATATTGCCCTCTCAATATTACGCCCAAAAAACCTGCGCGTTAAAACTTTGTAAATTCACAACACCAATAAATTTTCTACCCTCAACCACTTGAATCTGGCGGGTTTTTTCCATTAAAAACATCTTTGCAAGCTGTATCGCAGGGGTCTCCGGATGAATGCTCACATATTTGTCGTGCATAAAATCAGCGATTTTTGTCTCTTCGTCTTCCCGCAGGAGTTCAGCAAAGGGCTCGAAATTGGCGATAGGAGAGAGATCCTCCATCCAGAGTAGATGGTCTGGCAGGCTTTGCCGCAACAGGTCTTCGATTGCAATCACCCCACGCAGATCCCCCTCGTCATCAACAATCGGAATATCCATCACCCGATAAGCGCAGAAAGCGTGAATTGCATCGGAGAGGGTATTGCTCTCATCCAGAACCACCGGGTGACGATCCATGACGCTCGCGACATTGAGTTTCACGGTCACATGCTCAGCACTCTCTGTGATAATGCCATAGACCTCACGTGCGCTGGTCGCCACACAAAGTCGCTTAATCACAGGCTTGTTGTTCAACAGTCTGCTCAAAGAGGTCATCAGGCGCAGATAGCTGCCTGGGTTGAACTTTGGGGTCAGAATCAATACTATGACATTGACAGGGGCTTCCCCAGGGGCCTCAAAATCAATACCCTTGGGCGAAACGGCAATTGCCAGCATAGGCTCTGAGATGGAGGCAATGCGGGCATGTGGAAGAGCCAACCCCGAGGCAAGTACTGTGGGAGCTTGAATCTCACGCTCGATCACCGCTTTCAGAACGCTATCTTGTTCAAAATTGCCAGCATGACGTTTCAGTGCCGCGACCATCCGGGCCAGAATTTCATCTCGGCTACATGTCTCCAAGTTGCACAGCACACAACTCACATCTAGAAAGTCAGCCAGCCTCATCTCTTTGCTTGTCACCATAAAATATATTCCTTTCGCAACCTATATTAATGTAACCATGAAGTATAGCATAAGTGAGCCGTATTTAAAAGCCGGGAATACAGCCGGAAATATGGAAGCGTCTTGCCCTTCGATAAGGGCCTAAATCCGCGCATTGGGAGCGGAGTGAAGAAGGACGCGAATGCGTGAGTGTGCGAGTGAAAAGGCCGCGTCTCTGGCGCGGGAGCAACGTAGGTCCGATTTCCAATCGGACATGTCCGGTTGGAAACCGGACCTACTGGAGTTCGGCTTCGCCTTCGGTTGACAATACACCAAAATCCTATAAACATTAAATAGGCGACTTTCGCATCGTGGTGGTTGTGTAATCATGGCCCTACCTGTTCTTACTTGGCCCAGGCGCAGGCGGAATCTGCATAGAGACCGATCTCAGCGGCTGGAATCTCACAGAAGGTGCTGTTTTTAATTGGCAACGCATCCACACATCTGCCAAAGCTCTGATTGTCGATAAACTCAATGCCTTGGGGCGCGTTGCGGTAAGGGGTGTTGGTGCCGACAATGAGATTACGCCAGACGCTGTTGTGGTTGCACTTTGATCTGTCTTTGAGTGCCCGCAGCGAGGGGTAGCGGTTGCTGTAAGGCGGCAGATCAATATTTACCTCTGTGTAAAGCTTTGCCTTTGTATCTTCGCTAATATACTTGTAAAACCGCTCCTGACTCCAAGGCGAGAAGCTGACTGCGTAATTGCAATCAACAAAGAGGTTGTTATCAATAATATTCATCTGGCCGCCATGAATCTGCACTCCGCCAAAATTCCCAGTGGAGGTGCGCTCAAAAATATTGCCATAGACAACCATGCCGGAGATGGCATCGTCAAACCGTATGCCCCCCTGCCCACAGGGCACATCACCAGCGCCCACATCGCGCCAGTGATTGTAGCGCATCACACAACCACGGTAAGAGGCGTTGCTCCACATGTCGACTGCCCCTTGGTCATCGGACTCCCGCACCAGAAACTCGCCGAGATTGTACTCGACCAGATGGTCGTTGCCCTCAATGCGCAACGCGCTGGATGGAGCGTGATGAAACCAGTTGTGCCGCACCTTTGCCCCCACCCCCTCCAGCACGATTGCGGGTACATAGGTTTTAGCGCACAGGCCAAAGTGGCCGACCTCATTGTTCTCAATGACAATCCCACCGGAAGTTAAGTTTTTACGGTTACCCCCACTCACCCGCATTCCACCATGGCCCAGAGTGTCGAGCTGATTCCCGTAAATTTCAGCATTCGCCGTATTCAAAACGTGCAGCGGTGTCCCGCCAAAACCGTGAAACCGGCAGCCGATAATGCTCAGATTGACGCAATGGTTGAATTCCACGGCACGCTCTTGCCCATACTGGAATGTGAGGCCCTGCAAAACCAGATCATGAACGCCCTCGGCTTTAATAAAGGGCTGCTTACGTTCGGCGACGATCACTTTAGTGAACCAAGGGTGTTTCGGAAGCCAGATATAGAACAGACCGCTGGCCGTGTCGATATACCACTCACCAGGCTGGTCGATCTCCTCCAACAGATTCATAACAAAGAAAGGGCACCCTTCCTTCAAACCATAGTTCGGTTTATCGGCGAGCGTGATCACGCCAGCTACAGGATCAACACTTGCAACCGGCATTGCCTGTCCAGCCCAGAGATGGTACCAAAAGCCGTCAGCCATAATCTCCCGCGCCATGCTCCAGCGCGAAAGCCGGCTGGTCTCAACCTTAAAAGCGCACTCGTTATCTGCCACCAACTCAGCAATTGGAATGCGCGCGCTGTTCGGCCAGCGCGCCACTGGCATCAAGCTCTGGTCAGCATAAACCGCGCGAATTCTCTCGCTGCGGGCTCCAAAGCCATACCCTTGCTGCGGCGTAAAATCTTTATAACCCTGCGCCCTCAGATCAGCGCAATAGACTTTGCCGCGGGCTTCCGCAGGCAGCCGGGCCAGGAGATCCTGATCGCGCACCTTGGCGAACTTACCAACCGCGAAGCCGCCATCCAGGATCGGAGTCTCCTTCGAGTATGCCGCGTAAACTACCGGAGCACCGTATTGACCCGAATCCGCACCCGTCAGCTCCAGGGGTTCACCCATTGTGTAGCGCCCACCGCGTAGGTAGACGGTCACGCCACCGGCTGCTAAACCACCGGCGGTTTTCTTTAGTGCGCGGATGGCATCGCGCGCTTGTGCAAGGGTAGCGAACGGCGCGGCACGGGTGCCCGGATTTGTCTCCGATCCATTCGGAGCGACAAAGAGAGTCACCGCCGGCACAGGGAGCAAAGTCGGTCGGTCGCGGCTCTGTTCAGGGTCACGGGCGGCTTTGCCTGCTTTCAGATTCTCACAGACAGCAATGCCTGCCTCTGCCTCAAAGCAATGGTGCGCGGCAACACCTTCAACCATGGTGACCGCCCGGTAAGCTTTACCAGCAGCATCATATCTATTCTGCGCCAGCAGTGTCTGCGCCAGAGCCAGCCCCGCGATAGAGCGGGCGACAACCGGTTGTTTCACATTTTCGATGATTGCCACATAGTGCTCCTCTGCCTCTACGCTCTCTCCCGCCTCGCGCAGGACTTGCGCAAATGCTAGACGCAGGTTGCGTGACTTCTCAAGATCATCCACGCTGACTTTAATCAGGTGTTCAAAAACCTGAGTGGCCTGCTCCAGCCTGCGTTCCGCCGCATAGCTGCGGGCCAGCGCCACCCCGCAGGCAAATTGATCCTCCTCTGAAAGTTCCATCGCGGTGGGCAATGCCTCCAAGATACGTGAGGGCGGCGTATGACCCCCGTTGCGGCAGCTATCCAATAGGCTGAGCAGCAGCTTAGCCTTCAGGTGCGCTGGTGTCGCTGAGTGGTCATAAAGCGCGACACACTGATTGATCCACTCCGCCCGGCTCAGATCTTTGACAGTAATGTCCAGAGCCGCCACCTCGGCCCAGCAGGCCAGTGCTGTCAGATTCGGGCTGTTGGCGGCTAATTTTCGCAGTGCGCCAGCCGCCTCTATGCTTTGGCCTGCCTGTTGCAGTTGCTCCACGCGCTCCAGCGCAGCTTCAACGTCAGCTGGAAATCCGACCTCTGCCAAAGAGAGCGCCGCCACTCTAGCTGCCGACAACGGCACGTTAAAAACCGCGACCTCATCCACCGCCATTCTCAGCGATCCCACCCCGTAACCACTGTAGCCAACACTGAATCCGCCTTTGGCAGGCTGGCAGGGCCCAGTGAAAGCGGAGCTTCCCGAGAGCATGCCGTTGACGTAGATCTTCATCACAGCGCCATCCCATGTGGCGGCAAGATGGTTCCAGCAACCACGGCTCAGAGAGTCCTTGGAGACCACACGGACCGAACCCTCACCACGTCCGATTTCAAACGTGGGCTTCAGAGTGGTCATGTCATAGATCGCCAATCTCCAGCCGTCATAGTAGCCACTACCGCTGGAGGCGATCATCCCACTCTCCCGGCCAGCGTTCTGTTTCATTCCAGCACCCTCGGGCTTAACCCAGATCGACACAGCTAACCGGTTGCTGATTGCGTTAATCTTCGCAGTGCGGAATGAACCGGCATCGATCTTGGGCACCTGCAACCCTTCAATGCGCCCTGGCGCCATCTTGGGAGCAACGCCCTCTGGCACTGTCAATGTGAGCGTCGCGTCGCTGCCGGCCAGGTCGGGGTGGGTGCTACCCCCTGTTTTCATAGAGTAAAAGCGAAGCAGACTAGGCTCGGCTTTGAGAGCCTCGGCATATTGCCGCCACTTAGAAGAAGAGGTATTGCCCAAGGCCAATACAGGCAGAGAGAGCAAAAGCAAGGCGATAATTGCTTTATTTACATAACCAAAATAATCAAATATTTTGGATGCAAAGGCATTAGCGAATTTTTGTGTCAATTTGTTCATATATCGCACCACCATCATTCTTTTTCGTACTTTTCGTGGTTAAAAACTCAGCCCGTGAAAATCGTCCACCAGCAGCATCGCCGCTATCGTCAGCCAACGGCAAAGCCGAACGTCTGTAGGTCCGATTTCCAACCGGACATGTCCGATTGGAAATCGGACCTACGTTGCTCCTCGCCAAAGGAGCGCCCTTTTCACTTTAGAACTTTAGAACTCTAGAACTACAAGTACTGTTCACCATTGGGCCTGGCTGAGATGCGCTTGATCAGTTTTTTGATCTCCTCAGAGCGGTTGAGAGGACAAATCAGCGTGGCGTTCTCAGAGTGTACCACTACCAGCCCTGAAACCCCGATCAGAGCGGTCAACCGCCCTTCTGAGATAACAATATTATTGTTTGATTCGATCTGCTCACAGGAACCAATGATCACATTGCCATCCCTGTCGGCCTTGAAGTGTTCGGCCACGGCCGGCCATGACCCAACGTCATCCCAGCCAAAAGAACCGCGCGCCATCACAATGTTGGTGGCATGCTCCATCACTGCGTAGTCAATGGAGATTGCCCGTAGAGTTGGATAAGATTGTTGAAGCACGCCCTGCAAAGCCTCAGGAGAGTCTGCGGCGCTGACACCCTCAGAGAGTTCAAACAAATCAGGGGCGAATTGCCGCAGTGCCTTACTCATCACCGCAATGCTCCAGATGAACATGCCGGCATTCCAATAAAAATTCCCGCTATTGAAATAACGAGTCGCATTAGCTTCATCGGGTTTCTCAACAAACCCCTCTGACTTGTTGAAAATCGTGTTTGTTTTGCTATCCAGTGTCTCACCAGCCTTGACATAACCAAAACCAGTTGCCGGGTAGGTCGGCTGGATACCCATGGTCACAATCACCTCTTGCTCAGAGGCCACCTGGATTGAGTCGATCAGGGTCTGCTGGAATGTCCCCACATCACTCATCAATTGGTCGGCGGTCAGAATGCAGACCACACCGTCGGGATCACGCTGCTTCACCAGACCGCAGGCCACCGCGATGGCCGGGGCGGTGTCGCGCTTGCAGGGCTCGCCAATAATATTAGCGTAAGGCACGTTGCACGCGGCCTGCGCGGTATCCTCAACCAGTCGCTCGGCTGTGATAATGTAAATCCGATCAGCGGGCATCACCCCCTGCAGACGTTCCACCGCCAGCGTTAAAAGCGGCTGGCCGCTGAAAAGAGATATGAACTGTTTAGGGCGAGCCTTGGTGCTTAAGGGCCAAAAACGCTCCCCGCTACCGCCCGCCAGAATTACCGCATATGCATTTTTCATACAAAACCTCGGAAATAGCTGTTAATTTGTTAATCCATTTTTATGTTGTCATTATAGCAGAGGTGTTAAAATAATGTCACCCTTAGTTGCTACAACCCACTCTTGCAATTTCCACCCAATGAGATTAACATTTCAACCCTTGAGCCACTTCAACCATTTTACCACTATGTCATTGGAAATTTTATTCACAGGCACTGGAACATCGGTCGGCATCCCGATGATCGGCTGCCACTGTCCGGTTTGCACCTCCAGCGATCCGCGTAATACCCGTCTGCGCAGCAGCGTATATATCCGCACAGCCAAGACCGCAGTTGTGATCGATACCCCGCCGGATTTCCGCCAGCAGATGCTCCAATTCAAAATTGAGCGGCTGGATGGCGTGGTTTTCACCCATGCCCATGCGGATCACTTTCTAGGGTTTGACGACATTCGCCGCTTCAACACTCTCAAGGGCGCTCCAATTGCAGCCTATGCTGATCCAATAACACTAGCGGAGGTCCGTCGCGTCTTTCATTACATTGGCAACAAACCCTCCTCCAAAGGGCTTTACCGTCCCCTGATCAACTTTCATGAGGCGATTGCGCCATTTCAGATCGGCGAGCTTCGATTCACACCGGTTGAGGTTTGTCATGGTGTGCGCATGACCGGGTATCTGGTGCAGACAGCGGAGGCCTCGATTGGCTATGTTCCTGATTGCTGCGGGATGCCGGATAAGGCTCTTGAAATCTTCAAAGGCGTTGACCTGATGATTCTCGACGCGCTACGCTACCGACCGCACCCCGCGCACTTCTGCGTGCGCCAGAGCCTCGATGTCTTGAAGAAGATCGGTGCCAAGCGCGCGTGTCTAACTCACATCTGCCATGACATAGATCATGCGGCACTGGCGGTAGAGCTTCCGCCCGGGATTGAGCCAGCCTATGACGGACTGCGAATCAGGCTGCCAGGCGCGAAGTAGGGCGTGCTGCGCTGCGCTTGACGATAGCGGCGACGATGCTGGTTGACGATTTTCAATGGCGTGGGTTTTTAATCGTCCACCAGCATCGTCGCACATCATCGTCAGCCGATGCCGCGCATAAATTGATTGGCTCTTCTTGAGTGCCTCCGCATCCTTCGCTGTCTTGCCTTCCAGCGCAGTGTCATATTTTAGCCTAGCACCTGTCTCGAGTGAGGTAGCTTTGATGTGCAAAGTTGAACCGGTAGTCACTGCTAAAACTTGATAAAGACGCTCCAGCTGCTCGTCGATTTTATGAATCTCAGAATTCTTCGGTCTCTCCGACGCTCTTCTTTCCCTGCCGGGAGCGTTCCGCGTATCGCCTGCCGATATCCTTGTTAGAAAACTCTTTTTCTGTTCCAGCTCGGCGATTTTCTTCTGCAGGTTGGCGTGAGTGGCGTTAATCGATGCCTGGGCAACAGTATTGGCACTGTCCACAGATTGATTAATACCTGCCACTTGATTGCCGTATTCCTCGCGGTTCTTTTTGAGGGCCTGCGTCAACTGCATATGGTTAATAATTCTCATATCGTTTACCCTATTGCCGAGTGGTTCGCATACTTTAGACACGGCCACATTAATTCATAATACTAGACTTTTTTGATGACTTAAATATACACATAATGTATGCGGACAGTCAACTCTAATTTCATGCTGGTAAAATAGTTGAAGAGTTTGAATTATTGAAGGAACCGTCGCCGCCATCGTCCACCAAGGGCAGCTAGCCTCCAATAGGTCCGGTTTCCAACCGGACATGTCCGATTGGAAATCGGACCTACGTTGCTCCCGCACAAAAGGCGCGACCTCTTCACTCCGTGCCCAGCGCGGACTTAGGCTCTTACCCCACCCACGCTTTAACCAGCTCCACAACCGTTTCCAGCGCGTCGGCCTCGTCAATGGTTCGAACGCGTTCACCCTTGACATAGAGGACGAATTTTCCATCGCCCCCTGCCACCGCTATGTCAGCTTCGCGGGCTTCACCTGGGCCATTAACCACGCAGCCCATCACGGCAATATGCGGGCGGGGCGCATCCGGGTACTCAAAATAGTAGCGTTCCAGCCTCTCCTCCACGGCAGTGGCTAAGGCCGCTACGTCGACCCGCGTACGCCCGCAGGTCGGGCAGGAGGTAACTGAGGCACCAGGCGCACGCAGTTCGAGCGCACGCAACAGCTCCACCCCCACGCGTACTTCCTTAACGGGCTGATCGGTCAGCGAGACACGGATGGTGTCGCCAATGCCGTCCAGCAGCAAGGCGCCAAGAGCCACACTGGAGCGCACCGTGCCAGGCAGAAAAGTGCCGGCCTCTGTGACCCCCAGATGCAGCGGGTAATCGCAACGCTCAGCAAGCAGACGGTAGGCCTCGACCGTGCGCAGAACATCGGAGGCCTTGACCGAAATTTTGATCTCGTGATAATCCAACGCTTCGATCAGAGCCACATGACGCATGGCACTCTCCACCAAAGCTTCGGCTGTAGGCGCACCGTGCCGTTTTAAAATATCTTTTTCAAGCGAGCCGCCATTGACCCCCACACGGATGGGAATTTTACGCGGGCGCGCGGCATCCACCACGGCCTTTACATGCTGATTCCCGCCGATATTTCCCGGGTTGATCCGCAGTCCATCCGCGCCTGCCTCAATCGCTGCCAAAGCCAGGCGAAAATCAAAGTGAACATCGGCAATCAAAGGAACAGGTGATTTTTTTCTGATAGATTTGAAAACTGCGGCTGATGCAAGATCAGGTACAGTCAAGCGGACAAGATCGCAGCCAATCTCCGCTGCCTCAACAATCTGTCGCAACAAAGCAGCCCCATCGAGCGGATGCGCGTTGGTCATTGTCTGGACTGATATGGATGCGCCATTGCCGATCAACACGCCGCCAACTGATATCTGTCGGCAATCTCTGCGCTTAAGAGTCATGGTTATTCGCTGACCTCTTCAACCTGAGCCGCATTTCCGGCTGCGGTTACTTTAACCCGTCGGCTGATATCGCGGTAAACCAGAAAAACCATGAGAGTGATAAGGATGATCGCAAAGAGATTCACCAGGCCTGTGACAATCTTGGGATGCGGTTTGCGGCGGGTGATAATCTCAAACAAGGCAAAGCAGACATGACCACCGTCCAGAACAGGCAGCGGCAGTAAATTCAGAATTGCCAGGTTGATACAGAGCATCCGCAACAGCCCGAGTGATTCCAGCCACCCACTGCGCACGGAATCATAGAGCATCGTGATAATCATCACAGGACCGCCCAGATTCTTGGCGATCGCCCCGCGTTCGCCCTCGGATTTAGGAGCAACCAAACCATTCAAAACTCGAACCACGGAGAGACAATCCCACCTCAACTGTGCATAGAACTCTTTATGAGCCATCCAGGGCTTCACTGGTAGCTGCTTCTGATCCCAGATAATCCCAACCAGCACTCGCTTGTGTTCCTCGCTGTAGCGCGGTTTTACCTCTGTACTCAGCTTATGGCCATCGCGTAGAATTGTCAAGCTAACTGGCTTTTCACCGTTCTTCTCGAGCAAACCTGAAAAGTGGGAGGTGCCCAGCACGGGAGCGTTGTTCATGGTCATAATAGTGTCGTTGGCCTGCAAACCAGCGACCTGTGCGGGTGAGCCATCAACAACTTCACCGACAATGCTTTGCCCATCCGGGAAAACCCCTTCCAGCATCTGCATGCCCATCACGTTATTGGTTGAAAAAGCAAGATTGATGTTTTCCACGGCACCCTGACGATCAATCTTAAACTCTGCGGAGCCTGATCCGCCGGAGAGTTGAAACTCGACCAGCATGTCATACCAGCTCTCGACCTTTGCGCCGTTGATCGCCAGAACCTTGTCCCCCTGCCGCAAGCCAGCCTTGTAAGCGGTGCTGTTCTCTTCCACATAACCGATCCGCGAGCTGGTGACCGAGAGAAACTCACCGGGCCAAAGCGCGATCACCGCCGCCAGGATCACGGCCAGCACCACATTGCCTAAAGGGCCGGCGATTGATACGATAATCCGCTTCCAAGGGGCCACATCCGGCAGTGCTGGCGCGGAGTCCTTGGTGCTGGTATCATCGCCACTACCGCCTTGCACTCGCTCCATACCAGAGGGGTCGAGCTGCGGCAGCGCCACATAGCCGCCAAAGGGGATGACGCTGATCTTATACTCGCAGCCATTGACCTTTTTTTTCCAGAGTGCCGGTCCAAACCCAATTGAAAAAGCATCCACCTGCAAACCCAGCCAGCGAGCGGCCAGAAAGTGACCCAGCTCATGAATGAAGACCGCCAAACTGAATAAAAACGCGACACCGAAACCTGATAAAATTTTTGCTAAAATCTCCACATCCACCTCATTGAGCCATTGGCCATCTAAACCAAAGGCAGTCTTTAAAAGTGGAAATAATAACATGCCTTCTATGCGTTCGTCCACCGTTATAGTAAAATGTTGCTTTCGGTTGATGAGGTTATTATGAGATACTTTTTCCGACAAATAAAAACAAAACCCATGCTGGGGCGCTTCAATGTTTGCAATTATTCCGCTTCTGTTTGGAGCCATGTTTTTCTTTTCTATCATTCCCTATATCCTGTGTATCATCAACTTCCTAGGGTATCGTACAGAAAATCAGAATTTCAGCAATAATATCCCGGTTCATGCGTTAAAACAATATCAAGCTTTAGCGGGATAACTCGTAAGAAGTCGCCCCTGAAAGCTCTGCTATAGTCGTCATTTGAACGCTTCACACGCTTTGAGCTTTTTCAACGGTTGACAGAATGAAGGAACGAATTATGAACAAAAAAATATATACCCTCGCCGCGATGATCCTGGGAGGGTTGATTGTTGGCGCCTCAGTTGAGCATCTGCGGATGGCAGCCAAAGCGCCGGAGGTGAAAGTCAGTGAGCCGGCGGTGATTCATCATGTGCGGAAGGTGGTTAGCACAACGCCGGATATCGCACAGGACGCACTGGTTGCCTCTCTGAGAGCAAAGGTGAATGAATTGAACTTGGAACTCGCTGCCCTGCGTAAAAGCTCGGTACCACAGCCTGCCGCAGTGGATGAAAGCCCAGTCCAACGCACGGAGAGTCGTGGGCGCGATAGTTGGAATGAGCGCATGGAGCGGATGAAGCAGGAGGAGCCCGAAAGATACGCTGAAATGCAGCAACGTCGCGAGAGCTTCCAAAAGCGGATGGAGCAACGTTCAACAGATCGCCGCTCGTTCTTAGCTGAGGTTGATGTTGCCAATATGTCTCCCGAGCAGCAGGCCAATCATACTCGACTACTTGAATTGACCGACAAATTAGACACTGCCATGCAGCAGATGATCTCTGGTGAAGGCGGAAACAGCCGCGAGCTGCGTCGTGAAATGTTTGAGTCCTTCGGTGAACTGGGCGAACTCTACAACAATGAGCGCCAGTATCTATTGGAAGAGACCGCCGCCGCCGCTGGTTACACCGGCAATTCGGCGATCTTGTTCTCTGAACACATCCAAGATATCATCGAGAACACCACCATACAACCTCCGATGATGGGTGGCGGCCGCGGCGGGCGCGGTGGCCGTTGAGTGAGAAGTAACTTTAAATATAATTAAGTTAAAAATGATAATGAAGAGTAGCACAGGCATCTCGCCTGTGTTGGCTGTGAAAGTAGCACAGGTGTCTCGCCTGTGTTGGCTGTGAAAGTAGCACAGGCGTCCCGCCTGTGTTGGCTGTGAAAGTAGCACAGGCGTCCCGCCTGTGTTGGTGTGGAATTCACAGCCGAAACGGCTGTGCTACTTTATCACTCTCCAGCACTTCCCATAAAAATCGCCACTGGATGCAGCGCCTCAATATTCTCACAGGCGATCTTGATCGAACTGGCAATCGGCACTGAAAGCAGCATACCGGGGATGCCCCACAGCCACCCCCAGAAGACCAGTGAGAAAAGGATCACCACTGGACTGAGGTTCAGACCTTTGCCCTGAATCTTCGGTTCAACGATGTTGCCCATTACTATTTGAATCAGAAGCAGGGCCACCGACACCAGGATCACCGGTAGCGGACGAGGGTAGTTGGCGACAAATGTGACAAAAATCGGCGGGATCGTGGCCATAATGGAGCCGATGCTGGGGACAAAATTCAGAAAAAATGTCAACATGCCCCAAGTGATAGCAAAATCTACTTTGAGTAGCGCTAGCACCATCCAAACTAGTATTGCGGTTATTAAACTGACCGTCATTTTAATCTGCAAGTATCTGCGGATTTGTCCAGTGATTGATGTGACTGTCTCGGCAATCACCGCCGCACGCTCGGCGCTCATCGCCTTAAAAAGACGCGTTTTGAAGCTACCTTGTTCGAGTAACATGAAGACCAGAAAAAACATGACAAGGCCGACCTTGCTCATAAATCCGACAAAAGAACCGGAAAACGCCATCAGTCGTGATCCAATCTCCTTGGTCCAGTCGATATCATGCAGACGGCTGGGATCAATCTTCCAGCGTGATGTCACACTCTCAATAATCTCCATGAATTTAGTTTGATACTTCGGATACTCTTCCGCAAAAGCTCCCACGCGTTCAAACAGAAATGCGCCGAAGAGATATGCCACACCTAGAAGCAGCAGAACAATGATGAAAACGCCCATAGCACCAGGTATTTTGAGCTTTTTGAGAAAGGTTAATACCGGCGATGTCAGATAGGAGAGTAGATATGCAAATATCAGAGGGATGACCACTGACTGGCTGACACTCAGCACCGCACAAACTAGAATCAAGACGATTACGCTTAGCAGTGCTGTCTGTGTCTTAAGTTTACTTGCCCTTGTTTTTTCCAGACCATCATAGGTTTTCATGTTTAATATTACACCAAATAATTTGGTGTTTTGCAATCTGAATCAGTTCGTGAAAAGCGCGCTCTAGGGTGTAGGGTTGCTTCTACCGTGTCCGGCATAGCCTTGGCGAAGACGGATGAAGCAATTAGCGGGTGCCTGGTGGTTGTTCGCCAAAGGCGCACCAAGGGATTTCATAATCTTTGTTTGGCTCAGAGAGCCAACTCTACACATTTCAACTTTAATGAAGCTTGCATGTTACGCGGCAGGCGCAAGCGTGTTAAAGGCTCCAATAAACAACTTTTTAGAAAGAACAATGAATTGTTCTTTTGCGCCCTTTAAGAGGGCCTAACTGCCTATACTCGAAAAGATTTTCGAATAGCCTCTACCGTAGATACGAGCCGTCATTAATGTCCATACATGTTCCATTGATATACTCCGGCGACTCGGTTGCCAGCCAGACAATGGCGGAGGCCACTTCCTGGGGCTTGGCAAAGCGGCCGGTGAAGACAATTTCTTTGATGAATTTTTTACGCGCTTCAGGAATTACATGCAGCATATTGGTTTCAACTGGGCCTGGGGCAATGGCATTGATCACAATGCCCTTGGAACCCAGGAGTTTGGCAAAGCTCTTGGTAACATTGATCAGCCCTGCTTTGGTGATGCCATACCAAAGATCTGGGTGGCCGATATGCCCTGCAACTGAGGCAACATTTACAATGCGCCCGTAACTTTGGCTGACCATATACTGCGAGACCTCACGGATCAAGGCCACAGGAGCCTCGATGTTCAGTTTTAAAATACTATCTTTTTTATCAACCGGATATTGGCTAAACGGGAGGGAGTGCATCACACCCGCATTATTAATCAGAATATCAACTCCGCCCAGCTCCGCGATCAGCTCAGGAATCGCCTCCACCTGGGTTAAATCAAAGTTCTTTTTAATCAGGTTGGTTGCGTCAGGGAGATTGCATCCCACAAAATTGCGTGCCACTACAATTACTTTGTAACTCATGGCTAGAAACTGGCGTGTTGCCTCCAGGCCAATACCCTTGTTGCCACCTGTTACTAAAACTGTTTTATTCATATTTATTTTCCTTTTTATTATGAGTTTATAAATTGCTTAGCAAGTGCAATCCATAGCCATGGCTTAGTACGCTAAACGCGGGATATAATTGTTCTGCGTAGCTTCTTAGCCACACAGAGGTCGCCCCAGTCGCTGTATTTCATGGGTTTGGCGCCACCGCACCGAATCTGGGGGCAAAAATGTCCTTTGTATTCCTGAAGAACCTCTTTCACAAAAGCAGCACTTCCAATCACACCTCCGTCCGAAAAATACCTGACTTTGCAACGCAGCACCTCACACAATGACAATTCCCCGTCATTTTCAAGTACTTTTTCAACTGCCGCACGTGAAATGCCAGCCCTTATCTGCTCTCCGGTCAACGGATTAACTTGAGTTTCACCCTGCAGGTAGAGTAGTTTTCTATATTCTGTCAAAACTTCTTGCTCTGATATATCGCTATCAATAAACAACTTGCATAAGTTCCGCCGGGACTCCCGAATATTCGCTACTGCTTCGCCATAACCTGACCAGCGGTAATCCTTCGGATCATTCGCCTTTCCAGCGCGCACTGGATTCAGATCAATATAAGCTGCGACAAGCTGTTGTGCGTGAGTATCCTCCTGGATCAGTACGCTTTTATAGCGCCCCCACCAGGCTGGGCCTTGATGCTGATTGTTTGCATTATAAAATACCGTGAAACGTTGCTTGAAAGTTTTCATAAACTCCGAGAGGTCATACATCCTAGCTCTGAAAGCATCTAACTGCTCTACAATCCGACTTTCCTGTCCCTGTTCAATCCACGCTTGCCAGTTTTTTTCAAACTGGGCGTACTTCTCCTCACCATAAAGCATTCGTACACGCCATCTAACCTCATCATCATCAACTAGTCGCGTTTTGGGTACATGCAACAGGATATGAAAGTGATTATCCATCAGAGTGTAAGTTCGCACCTCGCAGCCAGAGAACGTTTCCATACGGCGCATTAAATTCGAGAGGAAACCTTTTTCATCATTTCCAAGAAAAAATCGACCTTCAAGAGTTCTACTCATCACATGATAGGTCGCGGCCGTTTTAAGTTTTAGTCTGGCAATCCTCATGGCATTACTCCTTTCTCCTTTAGAGTTGAGCTTAATATACATGATTTGTTGTAGAAAGTAAAGCAAATAGGGACTGTCCCTATTATTAATTTTGCTTGACCGAAACAGGGTAAGCGGGCATGATTTTGGGCTATGACAAGAGATGGGCATATAAGATTGCTTTCAACGCATGTTGCCAATAAGGTGGCGGCCGGGGAGGTGGTGGAGCGGCCAGCTTCGGTGGTGAAAGAGTTGGTGGAAAACGCGTTGGATGCAGGTGCCACGTGGATTGATGTGAATATTACGGCTGGTGGCCGTAAGTTGATCGAGGTGCGGGATAACGGCAGCGGAATGAACCGTAATGATGCCTTGATGAGCATTGAGCGTCAGGCCACCAGCAAGATCCGAGATGTGGGTGATATTGAGCGGATTACTACCCTAGGGTTCCGCGGTGAAGCTATTCCGTCGATTGCCTCTGTCAGCCGCTTTAAACTCAAAACACGCACTGGGGAGAGTGACTCAGGGACGGAGCTTTCAATTGTGGGCGGATCCTTGCAGGATGTGCGCGATGCGGGTGTGCCGGTGGGAACCTCGCTTGAGGTGCGTGATCTCTTTTTCAACATTCCGGCGCGGCGCAAATTTTTACGGGCCTACCAAACTGAGCAGATCCATATCAAGGGCATTTTCGTCCTAAATGCGCTTGCCCATCCAGAAACAGGTTTCAGTTTGGCTTGCGATGGACGTGAGCAGTACCGTCTGCCGCCTGGGGCGGAGCTTGATGAGCGGATCTGCGAGTTGTTTGGGGTTGAGTATTTTGAGAGCCTGCGGCGGGTGGATAAGCAGATGCTGGGGGTGCATGTACATGGGTTTGCCGGGGTGCCAAGGCAGGGTGGGGGCGAACGGCAGCAACAGTATTTTTTTGTAAATAAAAGACCGGCGGCGGCAGCGGTGATCAGTTATGCGGTTAAACAGGCCTATGCCGTGGGCGATAGCGAGAGCCGCCCGGCACTGATTCTATTTATTGACACGGACCCAGGTAAGGTGGATGTGAATGTGCATCCAGCCAAGCGAGAGGTACGCTTTAACCGTGGGGCTGATGTGCGCGAAGCGATTATCTGTGCTTTAAAAGAGGCTCTGGGAATCAGGCATGTGTCGCGCTCGGAGGCCGCGCCGGACAGTGCGTTAGTGCCGGTCTCGTTGAGGGCGCTTGATCCTGCCGCTGCCGGGGTAGTAGGTGGTGTGCGAACTTCCACCCCGGGAGGGCGGAACTTTTCGGAGCCTTGTCCGGCACCGATGCGGGACTCGGCCCAGGGGCCAAGTTCGATGCCAGCCAGCGGCGGGGTTACTACGACTGCAGGCTATCCGCCGCAGGGTATCCAGGCAGCTGATATTTTACCAACACCCGTCGCGCCAATTGATGAGAGTGCCAGCTTGATTGAGCTGCCGGAGGAGGGTTCGCCATGGAAGTGGTGTCGTGTGGTCGGACACTTAAAAGAGCGCTATGTTTTGCTGGAGACCGACAGCGGTTATGTTATACTTGATCCTCATGCGGCATTAGAACGAATTTTGTATGAGAAGCTGCTTGCATACAATTCGGGCGAGCGAACGGCTTCGCAGGAACTTTTGATCCCCGAGGCAGTCAAACTCTCTCCAGCGGATGCTGACCGCCTGCGCCGGAACCTGAAGTTTATCGATCAAATGGGTTTTCGTGTGGTAGATTTTGGAGATGATCATTTTATGGTGGAAGCGTTGCCGAGTGTTCTAGGCGAGATCTCCTGTCGTGAATTGCTGTTGAATATTGTTCACGATATTGAGCATGCTGGCAAGCGTCGCGGGTCAGAGCAATGGATTGAAGAGCTAATCGCGCGCTCCCTCTCGCATACTGGATCCGCACGGCAACCGACACACAGCGTAGACGAGTCAGAACAGCTGGTCAAAAAACTGGCGGCTACAAGAATGCCGTACACATGCCCCAGAGGCAAACCCACCATGATTTTTGCCTCTTACCGAGAATTGGAGAGAAAATTTGGTAGATGAGGATACGGATCAAGCCCTAAGAAAACGCAAAAACAGCCATAAAAGACAAGTTTTCAGGCGAAAACAGAGGGTTATTTAAAAGAAATGTCAACTTTATGATATTCGTTGTTGCATTATGCCTCATTCGGCATTAAATTATTCATACTAATTGCCATTTTTTTTTGGCGCGAATGCTATTTACTAAAGTGATAGGAGTCACAATATGAAACAGAGTAAAGCTGGTCGTTATCATGTATTTTTAATAGCCCTGATTGCACTTCTTTTTACTGGGGGGGAGCTTTACGCACAGGTCAGAAAGCTGAGCACACTCAGTGCGTCCACTAAGAAGGCGGACAATGTGATCAGGATCGAGCGCATGCCGCCACCCAACAAGACTGCTGTGATCAGAACTCCAGAGTATAATGTTCAGGTGCAAAATACCATGCCTAAAGTTACCCGCAAGCCGCGTGAGTGGGCATTGTTTGAAGTCAAATATTCCACCTCTGCTAAATGGACTGATTCGTTGACCTTTAATTATCATGTGATGACCAAGGGTGCGGATGATGACGGCAAAGAGATTTTCAACTATTATACAACAGTGGTGCGCTACATTGATATTCCAAAGGGCAGCCATATGAGCTGCGTAGCCATCCCGCCCAGTCAGGTCGAGCGCTATGGTTCGCCAGTTGCAGTGGCTCTTGAAATTATTGATCAGGAAGGAGAGATCTGCGACACTAAAACAGAGAAAACCATTCCGCTGCCTGAGGAGTGGTGGAAAAACCCAGCCGTGCTGGATAATGAGAAGCTCAAGCGGCGTGTTGGCATGGTTGATCGCTCCAAAACACCGTTCGCTCTGATCAATATTGATGACTATGAGGTGGTGCAATAGTGTTCTCGTCTGATCGAATCTTAACGCTGAATGTTGGCGCTGGCAAGATAACGCTTGCTGAATTTATAGTTAAAAGCGGACGTCAACCTGAGCTCTTGCGGTATGGCATGAGTTTGGCGGGGAGTACTCCTGAAGGCGCACCGGCACCCGCGCTCTCGGATGCCATTCGATCCATTATGAGGGCCAATGGCATTCGCCCGGCGCCGCTGATGGTCGCGCTCTCTGGTCAAGTGGTCTTCCCGCGTTTCGTTCGTCTGCCAGCGGTTGGTGCTGATAAGCTGCTCCAGATGGTGGAATACGAGGTGGAGCAGAATATTCCTTTCCCGATGAATGAGATCGTCTGGAATCATCAATATATTGGTGACGACAGCTCTGGTGAACAGAGTGCGATGATCGTTGCCGCCAAGATTGAGAATGTGCGTGAGGTGACCGACCATCTGATGGTGGCGGGGCTTGAGCCGGAGGTCGTTGATGTCGCGCCGATGGCACTTTATAACTGCTTGCGTTACAACTATTCAGAGCTTGACGGTTGCTCCATTTTGCTGGATATCGGCGCGCGGTCAACCAATCTGATATTCCTTGAAGACGACAAGATTTACAGCCGTTGCATCCCTGTGGCGGGCAATGCGATCACCCAAGATATCGCCAAAGGGTTCGGAATTAACTTTGATGAAGCCGAGGCTTTGAAGCGGGAAAAGGGTTACGTCTCTCTTGGCGGTGTCTATATCTCAGAGAATCAACAGCAAGAGCGTATCTCCAAGATCATTCGCAATGTTGTGACACGTCTGCATGCTGAGATCAATCGCTCGGTCAATTTTTACCGTAGCCAGCAGGGTGGCAGTGCTCCTGTGCGGTTGTTTTTGACTGGTGGCTCTGCCGCCATTCCGCAACTGGACAATTTTTTCCGTCAGAAGCTGGGCGTTGAGGTGGATTATCTAAATCCATTTATCAATGTGGGCATCAGCCGCAAGTTGAACGCAGAGCAAGTGGGAGTAGACGCTTTTATGCTCGCTGAGAGCGTTGGTCTTGCTTTAAGGCGCTCCTTAGAGTGCCCGATTGAGATCAATCTCATGCCGCCGGAGATTATCAAGCACAAGTCTTTTAAGAAGCGAGTTCCATTTTTTGTCTTGGCTGCCGCTGGACTATTGATGAGCCTAGGGATCTGGGCGGTTTATGAAAAGAAGATGGCAGAGCTTTACATGGCTCAAGGGGAGAAGGTTGCGGCCGCTTTGAGCAAAACGCAGGCAATGAAAAAACAGCTCGGCAAGGTTGACGAAGAGCTGGCAGCTGTACAGCGGAAAGCGGACGCATTAAAAAATCTTATCTTGATGCGTTCGGTTTCCTTAAAGAGAATCAGTGCCATCCGGCAAAGTTTGTATGATGGCATGTGGGTCATCGCACTCTCTGATGTTAAGGACAATGCTGGCAATGTGATTGCCACCAGAATTGTCGGAAGGGGCTGGGCGGATAAGCTGAAAGAGATTGAAGAGAAGGCTCGGGCCGCCGGGCGTAATTCCACTGCGACAGAGGAGTTACGCGACCGTTTGAAAGCGCAGACAGTGTTTGGCAAAAATGGTGGTGATGTGAAAATCACCGGGGTCAAGGATATCGGTGCTTTTATGATTGAATTCACGATAGAGGCAGCGTGCGCGATGGCTTCCGCGGACAAGGAGTCAGAAAAATTATGAAACGCAACAAAATCATATTGAGCGTGTCTCTGGCAATTACAGTGGCCGTCTGCGCTTTTGTCGGCTGGTTGCTGGTTACCACTGCGCTGGAGAAAAAAGCAGCGTATGATCAACGCAACAGCGCCTTTGAAGGTTTAACACGCATCTACAGTGCCAAGGTTTTCCCTGATACTGAGAATATTGAGCGCACGAAAGAAAATCAAGCGGAGCTGGAAGGGTGGCTTACGAGTGTCTCTAATTTATTGCATAAGGGTGACCTGCCGCATGAGGAGCTGACACCTGCCGCCTTTAAGCAGCGTTTGCAGTCCGCAGTGCGTAAGCTCTCGTCTGAGTCAGGCATGAAAAAAGGCAAGATTGTCCTGCCAGGGTTTCACTTTGGATTTGATCAATATCTGGGAGAGTCGGACAGCCTGCCGCGGTCGGTTCATGTACCGCGGTTGAATGCGCAACTGCGTATTATCGAAAGAATTTGCAATGAGCTTTTCTTAGCCAAAATCCACTCTATTGAATCAATCACACGCGAGAATTTTGAGAGTGCGGCCGCGCAGGAGCAGACACGACCTGAGAGCACGGGTGGACGGCGTCGGCGCTCCTCTTCCGGTACCAGCGAGAGCGCAGAGGTCACAGTGGAGCCTGCAAGCGAGTACTTTGAGAAACAGCGCTTTACATTTGAATTTATTGCCGCGCAGGCCTCATTTGTCGAGGCGTTGAATAAACTGGCCTCAACTGAGATGTTTATTGTTGTGGCTGAGACAAGCTTTGTGAAAACCGGCGACCCACTTCAGCGCTTAAATATTGGCGGTAGCTCCAAGACGGAGGATGAGGGCGCGGAGAAAAAAAATCCGGCTACCATGACGCACGTGGAGCGGATGATAACCAATCCAGACATTGACCCGCCGATCAAGGTGACTCTGGTCATAGATGTTTATTCATTTAAGGGAGTGTGACAGGAAACCATGAAACCAATTAATGAACTTCCTTTTTTACGCCAGTATGACAAATTGATGGCGGTAATTGTTTTGATCGGACTTGTAATATCGTTATTCTATCTCACCAATGCCGGAGTCGCCCGTAAAAGCGCAGAGGACAAGTACATCAATCAGCTCGCTCAGCTGCAGCCTTCAGGAGAACCGCTTCAGGCTATTGCTATGGAGGAATACGACAATGCAGTAAGCCTGGCTAAGAATCCTCCGCTCGTGACCTTGCCGCACCCAGGTGGGGCGGGTTTTGTCACGCCAGAGCGCCGGGTGACCTGTATTGAGGCAGGGTGCCAGAAGCCAATCCCTTACGAGGCGACTCTCTGCCCCTTCTGCGGGACAGCTCAGCCGATACCTAAAGACAAGGATCCTGAACTGGACAGTGATCGCGACGGCATCAGTGACAAATTGGAGCTGGAATTGGGGCTGAACCCCAATGATCCAAGCGATGCCGCGGCCGACGCGGATGGCGACGGGTTCACCAACCTCGAAGAAATTTTGGCCGGGACTGATATTCACGACCCGAAATCGCATCCCCCGTATATGAATCTGTTAAGTGTGAAGTCTGTGCAAAGCTTGAAAATTCCCTTTATATTCAGTGGTTTGAACAAAATGCCAGATGGTGTGCAGATGGTGTTTAATACTGCCGCTCCTCGCAAAACGTTCTGGGTTAAAGATGGTGAGAAGATTGGCGACTCCGGCTGGATGGCTATAGCTTCCGAGCAAAAATTTGAGGAGCGTGAAAATCCGAATATGCCGGGGATTAGACAGAGAGTAGAAGTTTCGACGGTTGTTGTCAAACGTGGATCTGACAACAAGGAAGTGACGATGAAAATCAATGAAGGCCGAAAAGACACAGATGTTGAAGCGACACTTGTGCTGCGACCAGACCAAAGCGAGTATGCGGCGGTCGAGGGTGGCAAGTTCAAAGTTCGCGAAGAAACATACCGTGTAGTTTCAATCGACAAAGAGGCATCGTCCGTGGTTGTGGAACACGAATCAACAGGTAAACAAAAGGTTATTACTAAGCTTGATTAGTTTTCCAAGAAGAGGTATATTTATGTCTCTTTTTAAAAAATAACAGGTTGTTTCCTCCCCTAATGCAGGAGTATCTCCTTATGATGTACAGATTAAAGTGTTTGTTGGTGTTAAGTGTCATCGCATGCGGTGCTACAATGAATCTCAAAGCGCAAGATGATCTTGAAGCTTTGCTACGTGATTTGGGGGGGGAACCCGCCAAAAAACCGGCAGCCGCGGCTCCCGTGCCGGAACCTGCTCCAGCGGTTGAAGAAGCCGCACCCGCCCCGGCGGTGGTTGAAGAGCCGGCTCCAGTGGTCCAAGAAATACAAGCTGAGCCCGCGGCCGTTGTTGCGGAAGAGCCGGCAGCCGCGCAGGAGAAGCAAGAGCCGGTGGTCATTGCGGAAGAACCTGTGACCGTTGCAGAAGAGCCTGCAGCGGCACTGACCCCCACAGAGGCGGCTGCGGACAAAGAAGCGATTATCTCAGAGTTGATGACGCTGGAGAAGATTCGCCGGCAGTCACTTGACAACCATGGTTTGAACGCTCTGGCGACGGCTCGCAAGGCCTTTGCGGGACGCGATTACGCCACAGCTGTAGAGCAATACAAGCAGGCGATGGATTTCATCGTCTCGCGCCCTGCAACTGAGGCGGCCATCACCGAGGCGCGTGAGGGGATGAGTGAATCTTATTATCAGGATGCCTTGAAGTCCTTTAAGGCTAAAGATTATGATAAAGCCCTGCCTCTGGCATCTAAGGCCAAGGAACGCGGGCACCCTAAAGCGCAACGGTTGATTGATAAGCTGACGGCCAACCCTGAGTCGAAAGACACAGATGTCTCTGAGATCGTGCACCGTATCAATGAAAAAACGTATAAAGTAGACCAGACCGAGATTCGTCGCCGGTTGCGCCGTTCACGCCAATTCTATACAACGGGCGAGTATGGTAAGGCGCAGGAGGAGTGTGACCTGGTGTTGCGGGACTATCCTGACAATATCGATGCCATGAATATGCGCCAAATGGTTGCGGATCGAAGCAAGGGTGTGGCTGATATAGAGTTCGAAGCAACGCGTTCCTTGATGATCCGGGATGTGCGCCGCAGCTGGACCCCTGATCGCTATGCTATTGAAAGCCCTCAGCTGCCCGGCGCCGCCGAGCGCGTCAGCGCTAAAGAGAAAATTCCTGGCGGTATCACCGGCACCAAGACCTCGGAGCAGGTTATTGCGAAAAAGCTGCGCGATATTGTGATCCCTGAGGTGACATTCCGCCCGCCTGCCACGGTTATTGATGCGGTTGATTTCTTTAAGCAGGCCAGTCGCGATTACGACGACCCCGAGATTCCTGTTGAGCAACGTGGTGTCAATCTGGTGCTTAAATTGGCATCCACCGGCGCGCCGGCAGCTGCGGCAAGTGGTGTTCCCGCTGATCCGTTTGCCGCGCCTGATCCCGCCTCAAGTGGTGGCGGTGGCGTACCGGTGATCCCGGCCATGAGCGCCCGTTTTATCAACCTGTATGACGCGCTCAAGCTGGTTTGCGATGTCACAGGCATGAAATTCCGTATTCGCGGGAATATTGTGATGATTGTTCCTCTGAATGATCCTGATGATGAATTGATCTCGCGCTCGTATAATGTGGTGGCAACGATCACCGACCGTGTGGGAGCTGCGCAAAGCGAACTCAGCAGCGGACGCAGCAGCGGTGGAGAATCCACCTTTATGACTACCTCAGACATGGGCGGAACCCAGGATTGGAAAGCGTTCTTCGGTGAAATGGGCGTTGCCTGGCCGGATGGTTCGTCTATCTCTTACCTAGCTACGATTGGTAAACTGCGCGTTAAAAATACTGAGGAGCAGCTCGCCATCTTTGAGCAGGTGCTGGAAGACCTGAACGTTACGCCGCGCTTGATTGAGATTGAGGCCCGCTTTGTGGAGGTCAACCAGAATGACCTCAACTCTCTGGGCTTTGAGTGGCTTTTGAATAGTGATTACAGCTTTGACGCCGGATTTGTTGGCGACGTGCTTGATTTGAAAAATCATAGCGGCAAGCTGGTGCCTGCTTATGACAATGCGGGGCTTCCGCTTTTTACTGATGCTTTAGGTAAGGATCCGCTGATGCGCTATGCGCCCTACACGGGGCTGGGCAATATCAACAACATTCAGGGTTACTACGCGGACGGCACCCCCGCTACTGTGGGCAGTATGCCAGGAAGTGTGCCGCAAAGAGGACACAACGCCAGTATTGATGGAAATAATTTTACCACTGGTAACCGCTACCTCAACACCCTGAACAATCCCATTGCTCCCGACGGAAAGGTTAACGATCAGTTCATGCGGATCAACGCTTTTCTTGGCAACGCTGATGTCTCTATGATACTGCATATGCTCAGCCAACGTTCAGACTCTGATTTGCTCTCAGCTCCCAAGGTCGTGACTAAGTCCGGTCAGGAAGCGATCATGAAGGTTGTGACAGAGTACATCTATCCGACTGAGTTTCAGGTGACGATGTCGCAGCAGGGCAATACCAGTGGTGGCACCAGCGGTGGCAACACAGGCGAACCGCTGGCGATTGTGGAACCACAGAACTTTGAGATGCGCGAGGTGGGTGTGATCCTGCAGGTCGTGCCCGAGGTTTCCGCTGAGGGGCAGATGATCAATCTGATGCTTAACCCGCAGGTTGTTTCTGAGCCGGTCTGGAAGAACTATGGAACCAAAATTCCCAAGCAGGTGCAACGCTCCATCTGGGATCAGGTTTCGAATGTCTTTGTGCCTACATGGGAAACTGAATACACTGAGCTGCCCATGGAGCAGCCTTTCTTCCCGGTCAGATCAGTCTCGACCCAGCTCTCAATTTACAACGGAGCCACGGTTGTGATGGGCGGCTTAATCAATGAGCAGCGCACGACTATTGAAGATAAGGTGCCCTTCCTTGGTGATATACCCTACCTTGGTCGATTGTTCCGCAGTCGTTCGGAGGTCTCCGATAAACGCAACCTGCTGGTTTTTGTGACTGCGCGTCTGGTGGATCCGGCGGGAAGGTTTGTGAAAATGAGTGGCGACAGCGATTCGCCCATCATGGGCGGATCACCTGCACTGGCACCTGCGGACATGAGTAAGAGTGCTGGTGCTGGCGCTGGCGCACAGTCACCTTTCTAATTAAGCTGCATCGGGGTCGGGATCAGGGTCGACCTCGAACGCTTTTCGATTCCGATTCCGATAGCGATCCCGACCCCGATTAATTGGCAGGTCGAAGCTGTAGGGTGCGGGCCGTGATTGCGTCGGCAAAGCGAAAGTTGTGCGCAATGCGAGGTGTAAGCTATCAGGCGGCGCCACACAAACGAGTTCCCGCGGTCACGGCCCGCGGCTATAGTGCTGCGCAAGCTTGAAGGGATGCGCCAGTCGGGTTATGAGCGGCATCGGTTGACGATGATGTGCGACCCGCCTTCCAGTCGTTCGGCGTGGCATGCGATAGCGGATTACGATTAAAACCAGCGCCCTTAAAAAAGGAAGATTACGGAAATTAGCACTGGTAATTGACGGCATAATATCCTATGCTTTAATTTGTTTAGAGGATTTCGACCCTTTTGCGGTCCAACTATTTCATGCGCGGTTGTAATTCTGACTCTTTCCGGTGATGGTCTAAAAAGCTTTTTTCACTCACAAGCAAAAACGTTCAACACCTTGAGTACAGTGCCGTTAGAGGCCAATCCATCGCATGGGTTATGATCTTAAACTCACTTCAAGCAAACTTGCGGGTTTGATACATCGCGCGGGGATCATCTTTGTTTTAACATAGAACCAACTATGTGTTTATGGTACGAATTGTCATAACAGGCGGAATCGCCTGTGGTAAAACTCTTTTTTGCACCTATCTAAGTCAGCTTGGTTTCGATATTCTGGATTGTGATTTTGTAGTTCACTCTCTGGAATCCTCGGGAGGAGCCGCTGTTGCATCCATTCAACGCGAGTTTGGCGATGCGGTGATCCTAAAAGATGGTTCAGTGGATCGAAAAAAACTGGGTAACCTTATTTTCAGTGATCGAAAGCAGCGTGATCGTTTGAATGCGATCATGCATCCTTTGGTTGAAGAGCGCGTCGAGGGTTGGTTGCAAGGTGCGCACACAGGAATTCCCGTGGTTGTCATTCCTCTGCTCTTTGAATTGGGCTGGGAGCACAGATATGACTGTATTGTCACGCTGGTCAGTGATCGGCAATTACAAATCAAAAGACTTGTGAACGCGAGAGGGTGTACTGTGCAGGAGGCGAAAATGCGCTTGGCTGCGCAACTTCCCGCATCGGAAAAGGTCTTGCGATCCGATATTGTGGTTATAAATAATGGTAGTGCGGAGGTGCTTCGTAAAGAGGCGCAAAGAGTGAGCCGCCTTCTAAAAAAGAGGTACGAATGAGTACAGAAGAGAATAATGTGGATGTAGAAAACAAGGAAAAGGAGCCAGTCGAAAATCCTCGTGAGAGTTCGGCAGCCCCTGTCAAATGGAAGCGCTATGTGCCGGGATCGGCAACTGTCGCAGTGGCGCGACCCTCCTCAGCCGAGCGCAAAGCGGGCGACAAGGGTGGGCGCGGCCACAGTGTCGTCAGGCCTAAACTGACTGCGCCAGGCGCCTCTCCGGATGCGGCACACAGCGCGGTCAGAGCAACCAACCGGAAAAAAGGGGAGGCCGATAAAAAGCGTCACTCGACTCAGCGTCATCACAATGAGAGTACCCCTTCATCGGATAATCGTCATACAGCGCCGCATGGCGCTAATACGGAGAGTAGTCAGCCACAGGTGGTCGCTGAAGAGCTGCCGGATCTCTATTTAGCCGCGCTGCAGAATAAGAGTGTCGCAGAGCTGCATGAGATGTTGCCCAACACCGAACTTGAAGATCTCGCATCCTTGCGGAAGCACCAGATCATATTTGAAATCATTCGCAGTTACCTGCGCCGCAGTGGAACTGTCATCACCAGCGGTGTACTGGAAATCCTCCCGGATGGCTATGGGTTTCTACGCTCACCGCGCAGCAATTATCTGCAATGTCCTGAGGATGTCTATGTTTCACCCACACAGGTGCGTCGTTTTGGTTTGCGGACAGGAGATGTGCTTGAGGGCGGAGTGCGGGAGCCGAAAGACAAAGACAAGTTTTTCGCCCTGGCGAAAGTTGACAGTGTTAATGGCAAAAGCATGGACGCTGCCAGGCGCACAGTTCACTTTGAAAATCTCGTGCCGCTCTTTCCTGACCGGCGCATCCGGTTGGAGACCGCTCCGACAGAGATCTCCATGCGCATCATGGACATCTTTACGCCGATTGGGTTTGGCCAGCGCGGTCTGATTGTGGCGCCGCCTCGGACCGGTAAAACCGTCCTGCTGCAAAAAGTCGCCAACGCGATTTCGGCTAACCATCCGAATGCGGAGCTGATCATTCTGTTGATCGATGAGAGGCCGGAAGAGGTGACAGACATGCAGCGCAACACAAAAGCGCAGGTTTTGAGTTCCACCTTTGATGAGGCGCCGGAGCGCCATGTGCAGGTGGCTGAGATGGTGATTGAGGTTGCCAAACGCCAGGTTGAGAATGGGCGCGATGTGGTGATTCTGCTGGACAGCATTACGCGGTTGGCGCGCGCCTATAATACGGTGCAGCCCAATTCCGGCAAGATTCTCTCAGGCGGTGTGGATGCCAACGCCCTGCACAAACCGAAACGCTTTTTTGGCGCGGCGCGCAATATTGAACACGGCGGCAGTCTGACCATCATTGCGACTGCTCTGGTGGAAACCGGCAGCCGCATGGATGATGTGATCTTTGAGGAGTTTAAGGGCACAGGCAATATGGAGCTTTGCCTGGATCGCTCGCTGGTTGACAAACGCGTCTTCCCAGCCATTAACATGGAGAAATCCGGCACTCGTAAAGAGGAGCTGCTGCTTTATCCTGAGGAACTCAGCCGCACATGGACACTGCGCAGGGCTCTGACCGGCATCCAGCCGGTTGAAGCGATGGAGATGATCGTCAAACGAATCAAAAAGACGCAGAGCAATGCGGAATTTCTGGTTGGCATCAAGGAGTCTTAATACCAGAATTCAGAATTCAGAATTCAGAATATTTTCGTGTGCTTTGTGCATAAATGCTAACAAGGTTTCCGAATTCTCTGAGATTCGATAACGCTGTATTAAGAATGTAAAAATAGGCGTGAGTTTAGACTCAAACCCTGATAAACTATAAACTCATTTTTTCCAGGTGAGAAGCGAAAGGATTTTTTGATGAAGGTAGAAAAGCAAAATATTGGTGGCTGCAGGTGGAATTTGATTGTTAATGCAGACCCCAAGGAGTGTGAGGTTGAGTACAAAAAGGTTCTGAAAACGTTTAACGACAGGGGGCGAATCAGCGGCTTTCGCAAGGGTAAAGCACCAATCGAGATTATCAAGAAGAATTTCCAGCGCGAAATTAGTCAAGAGACTGAGAACCGTTTGTTTCGTGCGCTCTATCCGAGGGTTGTCGAAAAAGAAAACCTCAAGGTGGTCTCTGCTCTGGAGGTAAAGGATGTTATTTTCTCACCTGAAACCGGCATTGTTTTCACTGCCGTGGTCGATTTGGAACCAAAATTTTCGTTGCCGAAATACAAGAAAATCCCCATTGGCCCGCAGGATGTGGCGGTTACCGAGGAGGAGCTGGATCATTATATTGAGCGTATGCGCGCGGCTTTTGCCAAGTTTGAGGAGACAACCGCAGAGTATAAGATCCAGAAAGAGGATCTGGTTTGCATGGATTTTGCCGGGAGTGTGGGGGGCCAGCCGCTGAAAGAGATTGATGCCGCTGCGGAACAAATCTCCGGTAAGAATGACTTCTGGGTGCAGGTCGATGAGAACCAGTTTGTGCCAGAGGTGGTCAATGCCATGGTCGGGCTTACATCCGGGGCAGAAAAATCCGTTGAATTCAAGTTTCAAAAGACAATGTCTGTGGAGGCGCTGAGAGGTAAGAAAGCGCTTTATGAGCTAAAAATTAAAGCCGTGCGCCAACGGGTTGTTCCTTCCGACGCGGAGCTTTGTGAGCAGCTTAAGGTGGAGACTATCGACGTATTTCGCCAGGATGCGTGCAAAAAGATGTTTGAAAACGCCATGCAGAGTGAGCAGCATCGTCGTAAACAGGTCGTGATTGATTACTTGCTGAGTAAAGTGTCATTTGAAGTGCCGGAGTCCGAGATGCAAGAGGCTGTCAATAATGTTCTGGATCAAATGAAGCGTGAGGCCTTGTACCGCGGGGTAAAAAGCGAAGAGCTTGCCAATCAGCGTGATGAGATCCTGCGGAGTGCCACTGCCTCGGCCACGAATCAGGTGCGGATCAAGTATATAATTCGCGAGATTGCCCGCGCCGAGGGGATTCAGGCTTCGGAAGAGGAGCTGGAAGAGAAAATTGAAAGCATGACCAGTGAGTACAAAATGGATGCCAGCGAACTACGCAAACGGCTCGTAGAAGGCGGGCATCAAGATGTTCTTAAGGAGCAGGTCGTTTTTGATAAAACAATTGAACTGCTGGTTGCAGAGGGTAAATAAGTTACCGCTGATTGTCCGGCCTGTGCAGTGGTGTCCCGGGTACGTGGCGGTGGCGTGATAAAGGAGAGTTAAATGAATTTTAAACAGGAGAGATCAGCGATGCTGATTCCAATGGTGGTTGAGCAGACAGGGCGTGGTGAGCGTTCGTACGATATTTATTCAAGGTTACTGCAAGACAGAATTATTTTTATCGGAACCGGCATACACGATGATCTCAGCAATTTGATTATCGCGCAGCTTTTATTTTTGCAGTCACAGGACTCCAAGAAGGATATCTCGATTTATATCAACTCGCCAGGCGGGTCGGTGACTGCCGGGCTGGCCATCTATGACACCATGCAGTTTCTGCAGTGTGACATCGCGACCTACTGCGTTGGGCAGGCGGCCAGCATGGGCGCGATTCTACTGACAGCTGGAACCAAGGGCAAGCGTTACGCCCTGCCCAACGCCCGCATTATGATTCACCAGCCGTGGGGGGGCGCGGAAGGCAAAGCCTCGGATATTCAGATTGCCGCAGAGGAAATTCTGCGTCTAAAGGTTCGTTTGAATGAGTTACTGGCCTTTCACAGCGGCAAGGATGTCAAAACAATCACCAACGACACTGAACGCGATTTCTTTATGTCCTCTGAACAGGCGAAAACCTATGGTCTGGTGGATGAAGTGTTGACCAAGCAGAGTATCTGATCAGGGAGAAAAATTTTATGGGAGCTTCTAAAAAAGGAATAACCTGTTCGTTTTGCGGCAAGAGCGAGAGGGACGGAGCGATGGTTATACCAGGGCCGCAGGCCAATATCTGTGAGTTTTGCGTTGAGATATGCCATGAAATTGTCAAAGAGGAGAACAACTCCGACAGCGCGCCTAGCGAGAAGCTGGATTTCAAGGTGCCCCCGCCCTTTGAGATCAAAGAGTTTCTCGATCAATATATCATTGGCCATGACAACACGAAAAAGGTGCTGGCAGTTGCTGTGCATAACCACTATAAACGGCTACAGCAGAACACCGAAAAGTACGACAGCGAAGTGTATGGCGAGTTTAAGGACGTGGAGATTGAGAAGAGTAATATTCTTCTGATCGGTCCCACAGGGTGCGGAAAAACCCTTTTTGCCAAGAGTCTGGCCAAGATGTTGGATGTGCCTTTTGCAATCGCTGATGCCACCACCGTGACCGAGGCCGGCTATGTGGGCGAGGACGTGGAAAACATTCTACTGTATCTCCTGCAAGCGGCCGACATGGATGTGCATAAAGCGCAGCGCGGGATTATTTATATTGATGAGATCGACAAGGCCGCCCGCAAAACGGAGAACGTTTCCGTGACACGCGATGTCTCTGGCGAGGGTGTGCAGCAGGCCCTGCTGAAAATTTTGGAGGGAACTGTGGCGCATATACCACCCAAAGGCGGGCGAAAGCATCCGCAACAGGAGAATATCGCCATGCGCACCCATGACATTCTATTTATCTGTGGTGGCGCCTTTGTGGGGTTGGATGCCTATGTGGCGCAGCGGCAGGGACGTAAGGCGATCGGGTATACCGCTGGCAAGGAGTCATCCGATCCTAGCGCGGCGAGCAACACCTTGGTGCCGGCGAACTCGGTTCAACCTGAGGATCTGGTTCGGTATGGGTTAATTCCGGAGTTTGTCGGACGACTGCCAGTGGTGTCGTCGCTGGCTGAGCTGACTGAGGCGGATCTGGCGCGTATTCTGGTTGAGCCGCATAACTGTCTGGTGCGTCAGTATCAAAAATTGCTTGCCATGGAGGGGATTAAGCTGAGCTTCACCCAGCAGGCGTTGCAGACTATCGCAGGCGTTTCCATGAAACGTAAATCCGGTGCCCGCGGCCTGCGTGCCGTGATGGAGGCCTTTATGACGGATATCATGTACAATGCCCCCAGCTCCAAAAGGAAAACGCTTCAGATCACCGATAAAATGGTCAAAGAGGCGATCAGTGCTTAGTTGCGGCTGAGCCTCAACTAAGCTAAAGCAGCTTTTAATACAAAACTACGAAGGGCGCGAAATTTTTAATCACGAATGCCCGCAAATCTCCGCGAAGTGGAGTTGATACGTTTTTTTGTCAGCAGGTCGAAGCTGTAGGGCGCGGGCTGTGAGCGCGGCGGCAAAGCGACATGGAAAACACCTTAAACCACTTGAAGTTACAGGCAAGAGAGGATTATTAGTTTTGTTGAAAGCAGTTATTTTTTTGATGTTGTTGGCCGGAGCTGAGGCACTGCATGCTGCGCGCCCTTCGTCCAGAAATTTTAAATCATCCACGCAGAAAGATGTGGAAGCAAAAATAGTGGATCAGGGGGATGTGGAGCTGGCTGATAGTGGCCATCGCACGCGAACGGTTGAGAAAATAAAATTTCTCGGCCCCAAACAAGGGTGGGGGTTTGTCACCAAAGAGTCAGCCTGCTACTCGTTGGCAGGCAAGTACACTGGCGTGGTGCAGGTTGGGGATATTTTTAAATACAGCGATATCAAAGAGAGTTCAAAAAATGATATGCTGCTCGCCGTGCTACGTGAAAAGGGAAGGTGGAGTGCGCCATGTCTGCTGCCATGCGATGCGCTCGCCACATATGAGGGCGACCCTGAGCGAGTTGACATCCAAATCGTAGGTGATTTGCGGGCGTACTTTCTGACTAAAGACCAGCACGAGAGCCGTCAAGAGGAGCTGCTCAATCAGGAGTGCCAAAAAAATCCGCACTATAACGCCTATCAGCAGGTGGCCAAAGAGTACAATTCAAGCCTTGAAACCGCGTTACAGATGGTACAAGAGGCAAGTACGCTGACGGGCATACGCAAAACCAGAGCGGATGAAGCGCTGCGTGAATTTAAGTATCGGCAGGTGAGGCTGCAACACCGCTTGGATGAGGTGGCGCAAAAGTACCGTGAATGGAAAGAAAAAAATCCCATTGATCTCGCAAAAATTCACGATCCGCAGCTCGATGAACTGAGTTACAAGCTAAAGACTACCAAGAGCAAGGTCGCGGATCTAGTGCCAAAAGATTCCATTGATTGAAAAAAAGTTCAAAATCACCCTGATGAGTTGCCAGTTTTTCATCTTAAGATCTACGACATTTCACGCCGTAGTACTGGATGCGGAAGTGCAATTCATTTTTATGCCCCTAACTCAACAAAGCAATGATTTTTAAATCTGCGTGATCTGCGGATAATGAATACCAGTCAAAAGGACTAGGCATGCATAAACTACCCGAGAATCTCAAAAAAATCGCCGCCGCCCATCAGGCCATCAAAGCCGAGATTGGAAAAATGATTGTTGGCCAGGAGGAGGTTATCGATCAGGTGTTGATCGCAATCCTGGCCCGCGGCCACTGCCTCCTGCTCGGTGTGCCGGGGCTCGCTAAAACATTGCTGGTCAGCTCTCTGGGCGGGGTGCTGGATCTCTCCTTCAACCGTGTGCAGTTCACCCCTGACCTGATGCCCTCTGATATAACCGGCACTGAGATTCTGGATGAGGAGTCCGGCAGCAGCCGCCGCACGCTGCGCTTTGTCAAAGGCCCGGTTTTCACCAATCTCCTGCTGGCGGATGAGATCAACCGCACTCCGCCTAAAACCCAGGCCGCGCTGCTGGAAGCGATGCAGGAGAACGCGGTCACAACTGGTGGCCGCTCTTTTGCGTTGCCGCAGCCCTTCTTTGTGCTGGCCACCCAGAATCCGATCGAACAGGAGGGGACCTATCCGCTGCCCGAGGCTCAGTTGGATCGCTTTATGTTTCTGGTGCGCATGGATTATCCCAAACGCCAGGAGGAGATTCAGATTCTGCGTCAGACCACTGCCAACCGGGATGTGCAGCTGAGGCAGGTGATTGACGGAGCGGCTATTCTTGAGCTGCAGCGCTATGTGCGCGATATTCCTGTCAGTGACCACATTCTCTCGTACTGCATTGATCTGGTGCGCAGCACGCGGCCGGGCGAGGCTGACGCACCGGAGTTTGTGCGGCAGAACCTGACCTTCGGGGCCGGGCCGCGCGCTGGCCAATATCTGGTGCTGGCAGCCAAGGCGTGGGCCGCCCTCCAAGGGCGGATCAATGTCAGCTGCTCTGATGTGCGTCGCAACGCCCACGCCGTACTCTCCCACCGTATCGCCTGCAACTTTCACGCCGCTGGTGAGGGCATAGATGCCATTCAGATTATTGATCGTCTGTTGCAGCATGTGCCAGAGCCTGACAGTGCTGGCGTTTGATTTGTTGAACGTGGTGAACTGAAAACCATTCTCAACAAACGACTAGAGAACAAAGAGCACGCTAAAGCGTGAACAACAAACGGCTGCTGCGTAAGGTTTGTTGTCCAGGCTTTCTTTGTCCGCCGTAGCTTTGGCAAAGGTGGAAGGCTGCTCCAAAGCGGGTTTTTGGGACATTACTGTAAAAGTTACAATGGAGTAGTGCAAGCATCTTGCTTGCAGGAAATATTTTCATTCAAGCTGGAGACAAAATGTTAATAGCAGTTTTTTCCCTACTCATCATCATCGCCATTACCATGCTGATCACAAGACTGGCGGCAATGGCGCTGGTTCTGACGGGCATGTCGCATGAATCGGCGCAGTTCCAAGCCCGATCAGCTCTGGCTGGTGTCGGCTTCACCACCAGGGAAGCGGAGTCCGTGGTGTGCCATCCAGTGCGCAGGCGGATTATCATGCTGTTAATGATGGCCGGAAGTATCAGCGTCCCAACAGTAATTGCCGCACTTGGGGTTTCACTTTTTACGACCTTCCAGACAGAGCGCTGGTGGTGGCCGCTGCTCTTGCTGCTCGCCGGATTGCTGGCACTTGGCCTGTTCGGAAAAAGCCGCTGGATGAACAAGCGTGTCAATACCCTGCTGGCTTGGGGATTGAAGAACTGGACCGATCTGGATGTCAGAGACTACGGCTCTCTGCTGCAACTGCAGAATGGATTTGCCGTAACCGAGATGCTGATCAAACACGGTGATTGGCTTGAGCAAAAAACCTTGCAGCAAGCAGCGCTCTCCCACGAGGGGGTTTTGGTTCTTGGAATCCAACGCATTGACGGAGTGTATGTCGGCACACCGCGTGCCGCTGACACGATCCAAGCGGGTGACACGCTGGTGCTCTATGGGCAGATCCAGCTTTTGAAAAAACTGGATCAGCGGCAAGCCGCCTTCGGTGATTATGCTCACGAAGAAGCCACAGTGGAGCACACGGCAGAAGCGGCAAGGGGAGAGTTGGCGAACCGGAGCCTCCATGCTGTAGCCGTTGAATTGATGGTAAAAGAGTAGGTGTAATCAGCGCTAATATATGATACGTTATATAAATCATGGGTAAATTTACAGTAGCAGAGTTTTGTGTTGGTGGTGGCGGGCAGGCACTCGGCCTTGAGGCCGCAGGATTTGATTGTGTCGCAGCTGTCGAGATTGATGCGGACTGTTGCACAACACTGCGTCTCAATCGTCCTCAGTGGAACATACTGCACGAAGATATGCGACAGGTTGACGGCAACCGCTGGCGCAATGTTGATCTGTTTGCCGCCGGTGTTCCTTGTCCTCCATTTTCCATTGCCGGCAAGCAGCTTGGTACAGACGATGATCGCGATCTGTTTCCTGAAGCGATCAGGATAATCGGCGAAATGAAACCGAAAGCCGTTATGTTGGAGAATGTAAAGGGATTTGCATCGGCCAAATTTTCTGATTATCGGGACAAGTTGCGAATCCAACTACTTGAGCTTGGCTATGAATCTGATTGGCGAGTCTTGCAAGCCGCCGACTACAGCGTTCCCCAACTACGTCCTCGGTTTATCCTCATTGCACTTCCAAAAAGGCAGATGTCGTATTTTGAGTGGCCGAAACCGGCCACCAAGAGAATAACAGTTGGAGATGTGCTTCGGGACTTGATGGCACAAGGAGGCTGGCAAGGAGTTAATCGCTGGGTAGAAAATGCACAAGCAATAGGTCCAACAGTTGTCGGGGGCTCTAAGAAGCACGGCGGGCCGGATTTAGGGCCAACGAGAGCTCGTAAGCAATGGCGTGAATTGGGAGTTGATGGCCTCGGGATTGCAAATGAACCGCCTGCATCCGACTTTCCTATTGAAGGACTTCCCCGGTTGACAGTAAGAATGGTCGCCAGAATCCAAGGCTTTCCTGATTTTTGGAAGTTCAGTGGGAAGAAGACAGCAGCATACCGGCAAGTCGGGAATGCTTTTCCACCTCCAGTAGCGTCATCCGTTGGTCTGGCTATCGCCAAGGCCTTCGAAGGTAAGTATCCAACAAAGGATTTACACCGAGCAATTCAATGGAAGCTCTTGGAGCACAGAATTCCGTACTGCTGATAATTGAGTAGAAGAGGTGCATATGGTTGTTGTCGCAGGTGCGCCGAGCTGGCCGCGATGAACAGCAAGCCGTCTATGAATGGCTTAAAGGTAAGTTTTCAGGCCAACGAAATGCATGAAGCCTGATGTTAAAAAAACGTTCATTTATGTCTTGTGGAGACGGATATGGCAAATATAGTAAGAGTTCTGTCTGGGGGCTCGGCTTTCTCATTGGAGGCAGTATTTTAAACACAACCATAGCGCCGACATGGAATGATATTGGTCAGCTTGCATCAATTATTGCCATCCGGACCATTCTCAACTATTTTCTGCTTCGCAATATCAAATCTTGAAGAAAAATGAGTTGCAGAGTATATCGAATTGAAGACAACCGTGTTTATATTGTTCACGTAATGCGATCAGAAAGACTACTTCGCACTTTTCTGCTGGGTAGAACTGATAGATCGTAATCAAATTGCCGCGCTAAGTAATGCGTTGTGTAAAGTAGCTACGTAGTGCGTGTTTATGGCCAGTCGCCCTGAAGAGTGGCGAGTGGCGAGCGGCTCGCGCAGTGCTGTAGCCGCGGGCCGTGACAGCCGGGGGGCTCGCTTGCGGCACTCACTCGGCGACTTTCATTTGCAAAGCATTCGCCGGCGCGTTCATGGCCCGCGCCCTACAGCTTCGGTTCGCGAAGCACAAGCTTTGTCGCGAACTTTGTCGCGAACTTTGGCGATTCTTCTTCTTGTCTCTGCACCGGCAACTCTCATTATGGCAGCGCCCTGGTTCAAAAGACACGCTAAAGCGTGAACTACATACCACTCTTAGCACGGTTTACGGCGTACTAATGAGCCAAGAATGTGAGCCAAGAATGTGATTTGCACGCGTGTAGTGAATGTGATACGCTAATTTCATGAGAACAGCTACACCGTTCTCGTAAATCGGTGATCTTGACGTTATAATGATGAAAACTAACTCCACTTCATATCTCACCCCGCAGACCCTCGATGCGCTCAAGAATATCGAGATGGTTGCGCGCACCATGGTTGAAGGCACTTTGACCGGGCTGCACCGCTCTCCCTACCATGGTTTTTCCTCGGAGTTTTCGGAGTATCGCAAATACTGCCCCGGCGACCCTGTCAAACTGGTTGACTGGCAGGCCTATGCCCGAACCGACCGCTATTACGTCAAGCAGTACGAGGACGAGACCAATACGCGCACCTATGTTGTGCTGGATCAATCGGGCTCTATGGGGTTGGGTAGCCCTAACTCACACAAATTCAACTACGCCTGCTACCTGGCTGCCGCCTTCATCTATCTGATGCACCGACAAAAGGATGCTGTCGGGCTCTTCACATATACCAATCAGATTCATGAGTATTTTCCGGCTGTCTGCTCGCGCACTCACATGCTGGCGCTGCTCGCGCACTTGGAGGGCCTTGTTCCGTCCGGACGCTCCGACGCGGCACCCTGTTTCCACCGGATTGCCGAAGAGGTTCGCCGCCGCTCGATCATATTGGTCTTCTCGGATTTTTTTGATCCCAACCCCGAGTTTCTGCGCACGCTGCGTCACTTTCAGCATAAGAACTGCGAGGTTATTCTCTTTCAGATCCTTGATCCGCTGGAATCTGATTTTCCCTTCCGCGGCTTGATTGAATTCCGCGATATGGAGACCGACGAGTTTCTGGAGGTCGAGAGCGATGACTGCCGCACAGCCTACCTTGAGGATCTGAACTCCGCGATTCACAGTATGCGGCAACTCTGCGGACGCATGAACATCTCTTTTGAAACCCTTAACACCGGCACCACCTTCCACCGCGCCCTGCTCGCGTACTTCCACAAACGCGAGCGAATGTTTTAGCAGGGCCTGCGGTCCTGCAGGGGTTTAGGAGTTTAGGCTGTAGGGGTTTTGGTCATGCCGACATGTTTTACCGCACCGTAGGGCATGTAGGCGAAACGGTCGGTGATGGCCCCGGTGCTGGTGCTGAGTGTGATAGTCGAGCCCAGCTCATTGGCATGATAGTAACGTGCAAAAAGAATTGCGCCTGTGTTGCGGTTCATCTCATAGTGCGCCAGCAATCCGTAAGAGGACCAGACGTAACACCGCTTGATATTGCCCTGCGCATCGGCTTCCGCCAGAGGGCGCTTGAGTGGGTCGGCGTAGTCGATGATATAATATGTGATCTCGGTGGTTGTTCCATCGCTGAATATTCGAGCGATCCGTGCGCCGGTCGCGTCAGAGCGGTACTCCGCTGTTTCCGCCCCGTTGACAACCTTAACCAGGCGGTTGTCAAAATCATATTCGTAAGCCATGGAGGAGGCGGACGCAACCATAGAGGTCTGGCAGCCATTAGCACTGTAAGCGTAGCTCACTGTTCCCGCACTGAGGAGCTGATCCGCGCTGTTGTGTGTTCGGTTCTGAGTATAGGGCTGGGGCTGATCCGGGATTAAGCCGATCTGCACAATCTCATTGGTCAGGAAGCCGCGGGCATCACGCAAGAGTGTGTGGGTGGCCTTGCCGTCATAGTCAAACCCGATTATTCTGCTTTCGGCATCATACTCGAAATCCGATGTTATTCCGTTGGGGTAGGTCATGTTTGTCAGGCTACCGGCCCCGTTGTACTTGAAACTAAAGCTCTCAGAGCCCGTCAAGAATTTTACTGTCACTGCTCCTCCCCGACGCGCTGCTGAGATTCTCTGCGAAGCAAACATGCGAAAGAAAATAATTTTCGAATGGAGAACAACCCTATTTCATTATTCTGATCGATGCTGATTTTTTTAAACAGCGAACGTTTATTGTTCAATATCTCAATCGCTTCATCACCAACTGCCAATAAACACCAATTTTTGCTGTGACTCATACCAGCACCACCACCCCCAATTCTGCCAAATGAAATAACGGAAAATTTAGCCTCTACAAAAAAGAAATCAGTATTCTTATATGAAACTACGTTATTCTCTAAAATATCAAAGGCATACTCAATAGGATACTCAACATCTTTCAACCAATAACCGACTTCATGACCCTTAATATGATTATTCTTCTTTAACAATGACTGAATTCTTTTTAGGGCTAATTTATTTTGGATTGTTATCGCTAGAGCCAATACACAGAAAATTGTAATCCATATATAAACAATGATGTCTCCTGCTAAAGGATTGTTCTCAAAATTTTTCATAACCAAGTTATTTCATCCTCTCAATATTGGCTGAATATGAATTGTACTGACTGATATTACCTACAATACTTTTAAAACCGGAGGAAACACCGTATATCACAGCTTGTGATGTGTAAGTATAGGGAGAAATAGGATTAGGCTCAAACGCAGCAACAATTGGTTCGGCATAATATGCGGCCTGACTTAAAACTTGAGACGTTCGCAAAACCGGAGGCGAATACAACGCATGATTTGCAACAGTTGCGGCGGCCCCACCATAAAGATAAATCCGAGGCAGCAAATTTGCAGCACTATTTGCAACTGCCGGTAAGATTCTCGCAACATAAGGTGCGTTATAATATCCACCAAGACCCTCTCCATTATTAAAATCACTGGTGTTTCCTAATAATATTCTGCAACTCTTTCAACGACAATGCAGACCAAGGAACCAACACATAATGACCTGAATTAGCCTTAAGGACAGAAGTTTTAGCAATTCCACGGCAGACAATCAGAGCCTGGTACGGTACTCCTTTAATTGAATTTGAAAAATGTGTATTACCCATAATCATACAGTCAGCCATATCAAATATAACACCATCTTTTTCAAAAACTATACGTCTAACAGACCTACGTCCAGAAAATCTCGCAAAAAGTAACAAAAACGAAAGAACTAAAAGAACACAGCCTATAATCTGAAACAATCCATTCGAACCTATGTAAAAACAACAAACGTATCCCAAAAAGCAAAGAGTCACACCCAAAGCTAATTGCAAAATTCCTCCGACAGGATTGACTAATGCCTGGAAATACGAAAGCTGATATTCAAAAATGAGAGGTTCGACATTCATAATTTCACCAATTGCTATTTCAAAGGATAATTATTAATTGCATTTATACTTGCCTCCATCATTGCTGCTTTCGCAAGAGGAGACGTGCTATAACCACCTAACTGAGAAAAGTCGTCCCACAATAAAGCTCTTGAGCCAGATTCCCACTGACTCAATACTTGCATACGTGTAAAGCCCTGAGCCAATTTATCTGTTGCTGCTATATGAGCAGCTCTAATTCCAGCAGTTGCAACCCCTGCCCCCATTGAACCAACAATGCTTATTCCCGAATCAGTAATGTTTGCCACATTTCGAGACATACCAAGCATTTGCAAATTGCTAGAAGTAAAAGAATCAACATATGAACCACCAGTCGATTGTCTTATACCTGCAATTACTTGATCCACCCCATGAGCCCCAATAGCTATTCCGCCGGCAGTTCCAGCCACTCCTGCAGCAAGTCCAATACCAGTCCAACTAGTTGCTCCTCCAAAGGCAACACTTGCTGTCGCCAAACTGTAACCAGCAGCCGCTTCAAAACCGCCCCCAACCGCACGAATAACTCCAAGCGTTTGATTTAAACTCCAAAGGCCGTATGGGTCAACGAAAACCAAAGGATTTAAAGACCCATAAGCATAAACATTAACACCTCCATCAATCCCCAGCGGGTCGGATTGCAGAAAGCGTTTCTGCGCACATGAGTACGCCCGATAAAGGGTCAAATGCAATTGAACATCTGAATCATAACACACGCCATATCCTCCAAGCCATCGAAAAGGTGTTTTGGTCATGATCTAAACCATACCATCCAATTTGGTTCCAATTTACACCATTTCGTATAAAAGCCCCAGTGTTAATATTCAACACGCGATTAGGTGTAAATTGTTGCCCTGTGACCCTTTGCCACGTTGTGAAGAGACCTATTGGTGTTGGCTTAGAAAAAACCGACTGTGCCTCTGACAACACCAACACCTATGCGGTTTCAGACACCAGATTATTTAAACAGTGAATGACATCTTCAATAATCTTGCTGTATGAACCATACGGGTTATTAGGTGCTATGAAATGAAAAGTTTTTTTTCTCCCTTTTTTCAATTTAAGCGTAAATGAAAAGAGAAAACACGATCGTGACGCAGTGTATGAGATATCTTTTATTTCGTTTTTCAAAAATACCTTCATCGAAAAGGGAGTTAAAATTACCAAACGATATCTATTGCAAATCAAGCGTGATGAATAACTGCAAAACACAAGGAAAAAAGTAAGACAAGTTGCTATTATCATTACCAATCGAAATATTAATCCTATTGGTATTTGAAACATCATAAGTGAAAAAGCTCCAGGATATACCACATAGACTATAGCTAATCCACCTCGAAAAAACTTATGTTTGCTTGCAGAAAACCGAATGTCAATCATTTACCAATCTCCGCACTTAAATAGGGCTGTAATAAACTTATAACGTTCTGTGGCAGATCCGCTATATTTCCGCCACCCAAATAATGCGTATACGTTAACCCTCCTGAAACGCCAAATCCAACGCCCACGGCTCCACCCGCCCCCATCGAGTTAGCATCAACATCAAAATACACAGTTCTTGAAAGTTGCCCACTAACCCCTTCTGCTCCTGCAGCAAGAAAACCAGAAACAGCCATTCCCCAACCTGCAAAATCATCAGGGTAATCCATGTTCACAACTCCAATTTCTACTGAACCAACAACGCCAGCGCCAAGCCCCACACCGAATCCGCCATATGCAAAACCATGAGTTTCACCAGTCATAACATCAACTAGAGTTATTGAACCTCCTTCGAAACTAACAGGCCCTGCACTAAATCCGCTAGAAATATTAACCGCAGGGTATTCACGTAACCCCCATGGATCCACAAATGCCAACGGGTTAATCTTCCCATAAGCATAAACATTAACACCTCCATCAATCCCCAGCGGGTCGGATTGCAGGAAACGTTTCTGCTCACATGAGTACGCCCGATAAAGGGTCAAATGCAATTGAACATCTGAATCATAACACACGCCATATCCTCCAAGCCATTGAAAAGGTGTTTTGGTCATGCCGACATGTTTTACCGCACCGTAGGGCATGTAGGCGAAGCGGTC
>Ga0265294_10000494_pt1 | contig 52453 bp, 52 predicted proteins | sample MunlanPumphouse3_FD_192504 | JGI IMG/M metagenome (GOLD analysis project Ga0265294, IMG submission 192504) | Groundwater microbial communities from a municipal landfill in Southern Ontario, Canada - Pumphouse #3 | ecosystem: Environmental > Aquatic > Deep subsurface > Groundwater | place...
GGTCAATGCCTTTCACGTTTTGAGCTATTACTTCACTTGTAATGCCTTCAACGTTCCCGATATTACCTAGCACTACGACAAAGTCAGCTACTTCACGGACGAGATCGACCGCATACTGCGCACTGTCGACGATATCTTGATTTAAGAAAGATAATCCTCGAGCTGGAGCAGGAGCAGTTACACCGGCTACTGCCACTACAAAACCATTGTAGTAATAGAGCTGGTACGGTTGGAAGACCCACTCACCGCGAGCATTTAGCACGTTCGCACTCAACACCTTTAAGGCTGCATTAGCTTCGGCAAAACGAGCTGCTTCAATGAGGTAGTCAGAACCATAGGCAAAATCTGCCGGCCCAGGGGCTACTGCATCATAGCCAAGTAGATCAAGGAGGACCCCGGCGGGTTCACCCATAAACTTCTCTACTATTGCGGAACCACTGGCAGCATTTCCTGCATCAAGGAGCAGTGTTTTGTTCGTTAAGGAACGACCAAACTTCACTCCAGTTGCAAGTTTCGCATAACCAATACCTTCATCAAGACTGCCTAATGCATCATTCGTATGAGCAATATACAGATCAAATTCGGTGAATCGGTCATTTGATTTCACTACCATATCTTTGGTAGGTGCCTTGCGTTCAACTACTACAGGAGCAGGCTTAGCAACTTCAACAACTACTTTCTCAGGTACCTTAACCTCTACCGGCTTGGTTACCTTCGCATAGGTAGTTTTTACATAATCAATATACGATTTAACTTCAGCATCTTCGGGCACATAATCAATTCCAGCCCATTGTGCTAAGGCAGACTGTGACGGCTTTTGCACGTCAGCTGCATTAATCCGTAACGGAGTGACGCTTGTTACTTTGTTGTCTTTGACATGGACTTCAACCAGCCCAACACTCGACAATCTTTCACCAGCATTCACAATAACTGTATCGCCGACTCGCTTACCACCGGCTGGAGCCATTGCTCCCTTACCGTCGATAATAAGGTCAATGCCTTTCACGTTTTGAGCTATTACTTCACTTGTAATGCCTTCAACGTTCCCGATATTACCTAGCACTACGACAAAGTCAGCTACTTCACGGACGAGATCGACCGCATACTGCGCACTGTCAACAATTTCTTGATTTAGGAATGAGAGCCCTCTTGTATCCGCCGGGGGGGCAGTTACACCAGCTACCGCCACTACAAAACCATTGTAGTAATAGAGCTGATACGGTTGGAAGACCCACTCACCACGAGCATTTAGCACGTTCGCACTCAGCACCTTCACGGCTGCATTAGCTTCGGCAAAACGAGCTGCTTCTACGAGGTAGTCAGAGCCATACGCAAAATCTGCCGGTCCAGGTGCTACTGCATCATAGCCAAGCAGATCGAGTAGAACCCCTGCGGGCTCTCCCATAAACTTCTCAACTACCGCTGAACCACTGGCGACATTCCCTGCATCAAGGAGTAGTGTTTTGTTCGTTAAGGAACGACCAAACTTCACTCCGGTTGCAAGTTTTGCATAACCAATCCCCTCATCAAGACTGCCTAATGCATCATTAGTATGAGCAATATACAGATCAAATTCGGTGAATCGGTCATTTGATTTTACCACCATCTCTTCTGTGGGAGGCTTCCTGACAGCAATCTCAGGGGCTACTACCTCTTCCACTGGTGGGGTTACCACAGGTTTCTCAACTGGAACTTCGGCGACGACCTCCTCTACAGGCGGAGTTACCGGAGTAACAGGTTTGACAACTGGCGCTGCCGGTTCTATTGCTTTGACTTTTGGGGTTGTTTGACAACTGATAACTGCAAAGGCAAGCAAAGCGACCAACAACGTCGTGATAAGACTTCTTGAAAGACGTTTCACGTGTTTCCTCCTCATGGACATTCTTTTGAGTCATTATACATCATCACTATAACATACTGTACATATTCTGGATACAGAAAAAATACAAAAATCTACGTCAAGCTGGCTATATTATGGTAAAAATGAATCCTTTTAAATATTTGGACTCAGGAAACGAGGTTCGAATGGGATGATCCGAGGGTTGTCCTAGAGTCTCTAAAATCTGCACCTCCCTTTTTGCATCGATAGCGGCCCAAGCAATTGCAGTTTGAAACTGCTCTCTTGAGACTCCACCTGAACAAGAAAATGACATAATGATTCCATTTTTTCGAATCTTTTGAATCGCTAATCTATTCAAATCTTTATATGCACGTAAAGCATTCGGAACTTGGCTTTTAGTTTGAGCGAGTTTTGGAGGATCTAAAATAATGAGATCGTACCTATCCTGATCCATATTGCGCAAATATTGGAATACATCCGCTTTAATCCGTTGCAACCGCTTGGCAGAATCACTAGGAACTTTTCCTTGTGAGATATTTGCCTGAAGTTGAGAAGCAAGCCTCTCAAGTGCGGTTTCAGAGCTATCGACGGCAGTTATTGATTGAGCACCCCATTTCAATGCATTGTAGGAGAACCCTCCTGTATAGCAAAATGCATCTAAAACTTCTCTACCTTGAGCATAATTTGCCAATCGAGCCCGATTTTCACGTTGGTCACAATAGAACCCACTTTTTTGGCCGGCTCCTAATGCCATTGTATATAATAGGTCATTTTCAAGAAAGTTAATTTCTGAATTATTGGGCATGGTGGGTTTAATTTGTCCGTCAACATAGTACTCAACCACTTCTTTTAACTGTTCGATACCACAAAACGCACTATCTGTGGCAACTACAATAACTGTTGGATTTAAGAGTTGTTGCAATGTTTGGACAATAAGTAAACGATGGAACCAAGCTACTCGAGCTGAGATGATACAAACAATAGTACTAGCGAAAACATCGACAGTAATACCAGGAAGAAAATCAGCTTCACCGTGAACTAAGCGAAACGCATTGGTCTGGGACAATGTATTGAATAATAGCTGGCGACGTTGTACTGCTTTTGTGAGGGTATCAATCCACCAACTTTGATCTGGGATCTGCGCACTATCCCAGCTCAACAATCGTATGGGGATGTGGCTACGTTCATCGTACCATCCATACGCAATAAAAGCTCCTGAGGCCGCTTCCACTCGAACGACCGCGGGTTGTTTTTCAAGCCCATTTTTAGGCGTCTTAGAAATAGCACCACTGAATACCCACGGGTGGTGGCGAACTAACTGCTTCTCTTTCCCTTCTCGAATGCGAATTGAGGCTAATGCTGTATACAAATCTACTCCTCTTTCAATATACCCTAAAAGACAATAGCCTGTGCGTTAAGCACAGGCTACTTTCTATGATTAATGGACCTACATCAGGTCTTTAGGCTTACGTGCAGTATTACCGCTCTTTTCACAATAAGCGATATGCCGCAGTTTACCATTTTCAAAAACTGACTTCATTTTGATTACTCCACCCCAGCGACTAGTAAGACTTTTATCGCTAGCGTTACGTCGAGCGTTTTTAGAAATTGCTCCTGCCATATTTTTATCCCTCCATAATTAATCTTCACATCTACCAGACGACTATAACAAAACATTGAAGTTTCGTCAAAGGCTCATCTCTAGTTTTTTTATAAATTTCATTGTCATTTTGTAATCATTATTCTACATTAGGAGTATGGGCAGACTAATAAAAGCACTACACAAAGGTATTAAAGAATTATTTCTCTTGCCAACCCACATCTACCGGGCCCTTATTTCCCCTTGGCTCCCCCGCTCTTGTATCTATACCCCCTCTTGCTCCGCCTATTTGGTGACATCTGTGCGTACTCATGGCGTGGCAAAAGGAACACTACTAGGACTCGCTCGGATCGGTCGGTGTCATCATACCCTCTTTTGGGGAGGCTCAGATCCCATTCCAGAAAAATTCTCATGGAAAGCAATAAAAAATCCCTATATAATTTTTCGTAAGCATCGCCACAAAAAATCAAAATAGAGTTCTAAAGTTGCGTCTCTTCGGCAATATCCTTTACGAATGTAATCAGAACCCTTAGCGCTTTTTCGTTATACCCCCCTTCAGGTATTATAATATCGGCAAACTCCTTAGTTGGTTCGATAAAACTGAAATGCCCAGGTCGGACCACTTCGAGATATTGACGTACGACCGACTCAACTGTCCGCCCTCTCTCACTTATATCACGTTGCAGACGGCGGATGAAACGTATATCGTCTGGGGTGTCAACATATAGTTTTAAATCAAGAAGATCCCTGATTTTTTTATCATAGAGAAGCATTAGTCCCTCAATAATGACCAACGGGCGCGGTTCAACTTGCACACATTCAGATCGGCGCCGATGATGAACAAAATCATATTGCGGCATTTCAATTGCCTGTCCGGCTTTCAAGCAACACAAATGCTCATATAATAAAGGGGTATCAAAGGCATCAGGATGATCAAAATTATAGGCGGTAATATTTTCATTACTCATATATTCGGCTGAGTGATAATAATTGTCCTGAGGAATAAAGACAAAATCATTAACAACCTCATTAATCTTACGAACAATCGTCGACTTTCCCGAACCCGAACCACCAGTAATCCCGATTATGCGTACGTCCATAAGTTATCCCCTTCTCCATTACCATCCATAGTAGCGAGCACTAGGATGCACGACAAGTACAGATCAATCAACTTTGAGAAGTTTTTGGACTCCCCAAGCCAGCATGGAAAGATTTTCAATAACGAACCAAGATCGCCCGTAAACCTCTGGGGGACATAACCCATCTGGTTGCTCTGGAGGGTTAAACAAATCATGATATGGCACAGAAGGAATCTTACAATAAAGAACATAATGCTCTACCGGAGAATTATTTGTTGTATACCAGACCTCCCAAAAAGAGCTCTCTAATTCAGATACTAGTGGAACCGCATGAATGATATAATAAGGCTCTTTTTGTACGATCAACCAGGTATGACTTGCATATCCAGTTCTATCTAAAGAATCGGGAAAAACAGTGCGCATAGATATTCCAAGCTCGCCAAACGCAAGCGCCAGAGAGTAATACTGTGATTGATTCATATACATCCCCTAACAATACCAAAACTTTGAAATACAAACCTATGTTCTGACCCGAAGTGCTCAACCTTTACGACGCCACCGTTCTGCTCGATGTTTCATTCGACTCAAGCGAGCATCCAGATTTCTAATATCTACAACAACATCAGAGATCTTCTTTTTGATATCTTCAGTTTCATGTAACAACAATGAAGAATCAGGCGTATCTTTTAATCGTTTACTCACATCAAAAAGAGATTGTTTAAGAGCCTCATGCGTATCACGTATTTTCTTCAATTTTTTTTCTAAACGGAGAATCTCCTCCTCCATCCTAGTAAGTGCACGTTTACGAATATCCCGCAAAGTCATCTACATACCCTCCCTCTAGCACCTCTTAGTATACCACACAAGCACAATGCAAACAAAATTTACATTGTTGTATATTCCAATCTGCTCTCTTTTTATAGACAACATCGCCCAACACAACCACCTACTCCCAATACTACGGACACCATCTATCTGTCCATTATGTCCTTAACAACTCTCGAACGATCATGCGACTCTCTTTTACGGTTAAAAACCCAGCCGCCACAGCACCAATTAAGGCAACTCCAAAACCTGCACCATCGTCAATGTGAGCTACGTGGACGGGCATGTTGAAGTGACGGGCAAGAGCATGCAAGAACAACTCATTCTTGCGGACAGAACTACCAGTAGCGACAATGGTCTCAATTGCGCTAAACCCTTCCTTTGCATCACGACTAAAATCATGGAGCTCTTTGACTATACCGTCGATGGCTCCTAAAACAAAATTACCCACTGTGAAATTATCTAATCCTATATTTTGGATTGAACCCCGCACTGAAGGATCCTTGCGCGAACCACTGAACCTGGTATCGAAGATCAGTGGATTATCTCGATTAGCTTGAAGGGTTGCTTTTTTCATACATTCAAAAACTTGTTCGTCCTCTATCTCTAATCCTGCTAGTTTACAGGCAGATAACAAAAACTTTTCAATGGTTTCATACGCTTTACCGGCTGTTAACGTTGCTCCAACATGTAAATATCCCAGCTCCAAGAAAGGTCTAAGTTCCATGGAACTAGGCCCCTGCTTCATTTCATTACATAACGAAATTTGACCACTAGTACCCAAATTTACCAAAGCAGATCGCTGCCAATCACCAACCATTCCAAAGAAGCCAGCTTGATTATCACCGACGGGGAACGCCACCGGGACCTTAGCAGGAGTATAACCGGCAATCGAAAAAGGGGGCGCTGCTTGGAAGAAACTCCCCGAATCCTCTTTTAAGACCGTATCTAAGACTAAAGGATCAAATTCTAAGGAGATCGGATCGAAAGCTCCCAAGGGCCCTAAACAACTCGGATCTGATTTAGTAAGGGGAAACCCAACTAAACGGCTCGTAATGTACTCTAAAATCCCACAGAACCCCACTGCTTGAAGAGGAACCCTACCCATACGAAGATTAGCAAAATGAGTTAACAACCCATATCCTGCTGGCATCAGTACCCCAGTTTGCTCATAGAGCAAATCCTGAGAACTAATGCCGTCAACTAATTGCATCGCTCTTTGATCAAGCCAAGTATATAACGGTGAAACTGCCACTCCAGATTGGTCATAATACAAGATTCCATGCACTTGTCCGGTAACTGCAATAGAGGCAATCGGCTTTCCCACTCCACTGAGTAAGCTACGAACAGCCTGTTCTATAGATTCAGGGCTTTGGGCATAGGCATAAAATTCGTCGGTAATAAGTCGCTTATTGGGCAAAGAGGTACAAGGCGGAACACTCATTTGGCCTAACTCATATGCAAGGAGGGTGATATTTGTGGTCCCGATATCTATACCAATATGGACTTTTTTCATAGTATTTCTCTAATTTTAAACATATCATCTTTTATAGTAAGGATAGGCTCTTCTTGACAACTTGTCCAATAATTTTTTGCTCCTAGTCGCCAAACCAGAAAAGTTACGCTATACTGAGCATATGGCTAACTTTAAACTCGGATTATATGAAAAGGCACTTCCAGACACGGTCTCCTTTGAACAAAAGCTCGTGATTGCGAAACAAACAGGTTATCATTTCTTAGAGATAAGCATAGATGAAACAGATGAAAAACTGGCACGCCTAGATTATTCTGCAACCCAAATGCAAGAACTTTTAGATATGAGCCGCCGCTTAATTCCGATAGGATCACTGTGCCTTAGTGGGCACCGACGCTTTCCGTTAGGCAGTGAAAGAACACAGATACGCCAACGAGCCCTAGATATTATGGAACAATCCTTACACCTAGCGGCATTCCTCGGTATCCGTATTATTCAATTAGCTGGCTATGATGTTTATTACGAGCAATCAAATGCCAAAACAAGAGCATTGTTCATCGAAAGTCTTCATACCTGTGCCTCATTAGCTGCTAAACATGGTGTAACCTTGGCTTTTGAAACTATGGAAACGCCATTTATGAATACAGTTGAAAAAGCACTAGAGTTCGTCCAAAAGATTAACTCCCCTTATCTTCAAATCTATCCCGATCTTGGTAATATTGTAAACGCTGCCTATGCTCTAAACAAAGATCCTGTTCACGATTTATTAACGGGTGCAGGTCACATTGTTGCTATCCATATTAAAGAGAGCTTACCAGGAAAATTCCGAGAAATCCCCTATGGAACAGGCCATGTCGATTTTAATCGCTTACTCGAGACCTGTTGGAATTTAGGGGTACGCCGCTATGTTACTGAGTTTTGGCATACGAGTGCTCTCGATTGGAAACAACAAATAAAAGACTCCTATGCATTTATCTTCGACTCATTCTTTGCTCAAAAATAACTCTCCTAGCCCTCTGTTCATAGTTGTCCTATTGCACAGATGCGGATCGCGGTTTATGTTTGTAAAAAGAAGTCTGCAGAACCAAGTATACATCAACAGGAACCCACATCGTTTGGGATTTATAATGAGGAGATTTTATGATTTTACCTTTTTCAGATAACCTCCCTAAAATTGACAAAGCACTCTACATTGCCCCCAATGCCACCCTTGTAGGATCTATAGATCTAGGCCATGAAAGTACTATCTGGTTTAACGCAACGCTCCGCGCTGACCTAGCGGCAATTACAATTGGTGCTGGCTCGAATATTCAAGATAGTGCTATCATCCATGTAAATACTGAAAAACCAACTATGATTAAAGACCGGGTAACTATTGGACACGGGGCCATTATTCATGGCTGTACAATCAACGAAGGGTGTTTAATAGGTATGGGGACAATCATTTTAGATGAGGCGGATATTGGTGAATATTGCTTAGTAGCGGCAGGATCATTAATCACGCCTCGTAAACATTTTCCACCCCGTTCTTTAATTATGGGTTCACCCGCCCGCGTTATTCGTCCACTGACGGCCGAAGAATTAACGGATATGGCCGAGAACACCCTCCATTACATCCAATTGGGGTATACCTATAGACAACAATCTTAAAGAAAATTGAAAAGTGCAAGCGGCTCATCAATCATACCCAAAACATAGGGTTGCGGAGGAATTGCATGCCCCTTAGTAAACCCAAACCCCCAATCAACACCCACGAAATCAACACCTACGGCAACAGCTCCATCAAAATCGTGGGGGGTGTCTCCAACCATAATGACTTGTGAATAATCAGGCTGTTTTAACCGTTCAAGAGCTAGGTTGATGATATCCGCTTTTGTTAGTTTTCCCTCAGAATCGGCTCCGGCAATGGTTTTAAAGTATGGCTCTAGACCAAAGTGTGTTAACATGTGTGTAGCCAGAGATTCCAGTTTTAATGTAGCGACTCCCAAGACGAATCCCCTAGTCGTTAATTGCTGCAAAAGCTCTAATATTTGTGGATAGACAGAAGCTTGATACACCCCTCCCTCTTCAGTATATATATCGCGGTAAATAGTACAGGCTTCTGGAATAAGAGACTCTTCAACTCCACATGCAACTCGAAAACAAGCCGCTAGTGGCGGCCCCACAAATTTGCGCAACTGGGATTCGCTTAAGGAAGCAAAACCCAAAGTTTGCATAGTCTTATTGGCGGTATAAAATATTCCAGGTGAAGTATCCAATAGCGTCCCGTCTAAATCGAAAAGTATAGTTGATCGCATGGAGTGACCTTAGAGCATTTTAACGATATTCTCAAGATCGACCTAGCGGTTTTTTTCTCAACAATAGCCAAATTATTGCGGTAACAAGAACAATACTAATGCTCAAAAACTTCAAAGGAATGAGCCAACTTACCATCAGTGCAAATCCAGAAATTTGTTGTGGATACAACAATAAAGAGATGTCGATACAGAGATTTTCCAATAAGTCGGCAACCCCGGCAACAACGGCAATGATTGGCCAAACTTTTCCTGAAAAGAGCCGAGAGGCAAGGATTCTTAATAATGGATAGAAAAAGATGATAAATAGATAATCTATGAGATGAAACAGAAGATAATTGTCACGGCCATAGGCAACTTGTTTAGCTATTCTATCAAAAAATAGATCGGGATTTATTTTTAAAGTGACATCAAGTAAGAAAGATGGTTCGATGTCCAATAATCCAAACACCCTTGTGAGCATCAGGAGATAGAGAAACCCCGCGATAAGGCTTCTGATTGCTAAAGGGTGTCTCAAAAAGGCTTTTAATTCTCGTAGGTTTTTTTCCATATGTTAACTATAGACTGACCTACTCTGGTAGGCAATCATATTTGGATCATGATACATTACTATATGGTGGAGGTGAACCATGAAATTTGTACGATTTGAGTATGGGAGCATAACGAGCTATGGTCTCGTGCAAGAAGAAACTGTTTGGGTCCTAGCCGGTTCCCCTTTTGATTCCTACCAGATAACCGATACCCACTATGCCCTACCAGAAGTCACGCTGCTCAGTCCGTGCCTACCAACCAAAGGCGTTTGTATTGGCTTAAATTATCGTGATCATGCCCAAGAAATGGGAGTACCCATACCTTCAAGTCCAATCGTCTTCATAAAACCTTCGGGATGCACCATAGGGCCTCTTTCCCCGATTCTCTACCCACCCCTCTCAAAACGAATCGATTATGAAGCTGAACTGGCAATTGTCATTGGAAAAAAGAGTGTTGCGGTGAGTGAAAAAGAGGCCCCTCAATTCATTCTCGGTTACACCTGTGCTAATGATGTCACAGCTCGTGATTTTCAGGGAAAAAGTGGCCCGTGGGCAGTTGCTAAAGGATTTGATACGTTCATGCCACTAGGACCAGTAATCACCGATGAAATTGATCCAGCTAATGTACACATCACGAGCCGACTTAATGGCGAGGTACGCCAATTTTCTAACACTAAAAACTTAATCTTTACCTCTCATTTTCTGGTGAGTTACCTCTCTCATATCATGACGCTCTATCCAGGCGATGTAATTTTGACCGGTACTCCCGCAGGTATTGGCCCCATGCATATTGGCGATACTATTGAAGTTGAGATTGAAGGCATTGGTATCCTTACGAACAAAATCGCTTCCCGCCTTCAATAAAATTAGTAGTGGTAAAAATTATCATGTCACTTTCCTTGAACCCTATTTTTCGATAATTTACGACATTATCGCCAGAAATACCTCTTCAAAGTAAATTCAATTTAGCCTATAATGCGAAAAACAGGAGGAGTGATTATGCGTATAGCTGGAGCTGGTTGTTGTCTGATTGACTCGATTTATATGGGTTGTTCTTATGCAGATAAAGCATTTGAGGAGCTTTGGAGTAGAGAAAAAGGTGATGGTGGGTTAATCGAAGGTGGTTTGGTCTTTAGTGAAGACTTACAGTTATTTGCAAAAAAACCCTACCAACAGATTCTAGATTCGTTAACTAAATCGCGCAAACCTGATGTAGTTAACTTAGGGGGCCCAGCGGTAGTAGCTCTTGTCCATGCTGCCCAAGTTCTTGCAGAACAGAAGGTTGAAGTCTCTTTTCATGGGGCTGTAGGTAAAGATGAACAAGCTGAACTTGTCCGCTCATCCGTTGCAAATAGTCCGCTAAAAACTGACCTTAAAGAAGTTCCTGATCAAAGAACAGCAAAAACCGATGTTTTAGATGATCCGACTCAACGCGATGGTAAAGGGGAACGCTCCTTTATTAACACAATTGGAGCTGCTGGCTACTATGGTCCACAAGATATCCCAGCCTCCTTTTATGAAAGCGATATAATCTTATTAGGTGGTACGGCATTAGTCCCCCAACTCCATGATGGGTTGCATACTGTATTGGCAACAGCTAAAGCACGTGGTTGTATCACAGTTGTTGGAACAGTCTATGATTTCCGTAATGAAAAAGCAGCACCCCATAAGCCCTGGCCACTCGGTGATCACAGCTCATATGGTAATATCGATCTTCTCATTGTTGATGAAGAAGAAGCATTGCGCCTCAGCGGCACCACGGACGTTAAGGAAGCTGCCGATAGATTGATCTCATACGGAATAGGTGCTCTCATTATTACTCGAGGAGCTTTAGATATGCTCGTTTGGTCTGGTGGCTCTTTGATAACAAAACTTCCCTTGACCCATATGCCAGTCAGTGTTTATATGGACGATTTACTAGCTAAAGACCCCTCGTTACGTAAAGATACCACCGGTTGTGGCGATAACTTTGTCGGTGGAACCTTAGTTGCTATTGCTCAACACCTTCTCAAAGGGAAGAAAACCGACCTCGATATGCGCGAAGTTTGTGCCTGGGGAGCTGCTTCTGGCGGATTGACCCTCACCTACCATGGTGGAACCTTCCACGAGAGTGCAGTTGGTGAAAAAGCAGCTTTGTTAGAGCCAGTAGTACAGGCTTATCGTCTTTCGGTAGGAGTGTAAGGATGAAATCACTATTTGTGCAGTGGGGAGCCGGAAATATTGGTCGCTCGTTTATCGGGCAAGTATTTGCCCGAAAAGGGTACCAAGTCATCTTTATTGATATCGATAAAAAGCTTATCGAAGCCCTCAACCAACACGGGCAATATATGGTTGAAACTGTTTCGCGTGAAGGCATTCGGCAATTACCGATCACAGGAATTTCTGCTTGTGATGCGGGTGATCAACAAGCGGTTAATGATGCTATAACACAAGCTACTCTCATGGGAGTTTCAGTGGGTAAAAATGTCTGGCCTTTTATAGCAAAGCAACTTGCTCAAGCTATCTATGCTCGCTATACAGTACATCCAGGGACACCACTCGACATTATTTTGGCAGAGAACATTCACCATGCAGCGACCTTTGTAAAGGATCTATTAACTTTATACCTCCCTTCTGATTTCCCTTTCTCCTCTTACGTTGGATTGGTAGAAACCAGTATTGGTAAAATGGTACCAATTCAAACCACGAACACCCCCTTGATTCTTCGTGCAGAACCTTACAATGAGCTGATTGTCGATAAAAATGGTTTTCTCAATGCGATTCCGTCTCTCGACGACCTTCACCCGGTCAGCCCCATAAGCGCCTATGTCGATCGAAAATTATTTATTCATAACCTCGGCCATGCCACTGCAGCGTATCTTGGCTTTCAGAAATATCCTGAAAAACCCCTGATCGCTGATGTACTCGAAGACTCTGAGGTTGTGGCTCAAGTGCGCCGCACGATGATGCAATCGATGGAGGTATTATTACATACCTACCCTAAAGTTTGGAAGAAAAAAGAACTTGAGGATCATGTTGATGATTTAATTTTCCGCTTTGGAAACCGGGCTTTAGGAGATACTGTCTTCCGCGTTGGTCGTGATCTGCTACGCAAGCTACGCTATGATGACCGCTTGATGGGTATCATTATCCAAGCCCAACAAGCCGGAAAACCTTGGGATTGGATTGGAAAATCCTATCTAGCAGCCCTCTCTTTTACTGCACGCGATGGAAATAATGAATTTTGGCCCGCCGACCAGCAATTTATAGAGAGCATAAAAGGCCTTTCGCGCCGTGAAATTATTTACATAGCGAGTGGTTGGAAAGATTCTAATTTGGCACCAGAACTATTTGAAAAAATTGCTGATGCTTTTGAATTAATCGAATAAACTACTCTTTTTTCCAAGTATTGGGACCAATGGAGAGGTGATCAAATGTCACCTCACATCCCCCTGTTTTGGGGGAACAGGCATAGATACCAATGGCAAGATTGTTATTAAATGCGTGTAGATGAGTGATGCGCATCTGCTCCCAACTCTTCCCATCTTCAGCCGTTTCAATAAAAATGTCTGGACCACGACCTTGTACACGATACCACATAGTATGCACTGTTGAGGGAATATCCTCGGTGGCCCAATCAGAATAGCCTAAGTTAGTAACTACCGAACCCAGCCGTGAAAACGATTCATTCTCATACTCAATCGAGGCTTTAATCCAATTATCAGCATCAATGCGAACCATTATACCGGCTTGATCATAATCGGCATTGCCTTTGAAATGACAACGTACAATAAGTGAGAAGTCTTGTTGCACTGGAGTAAGTAGCGCATGGCCATTATCACGTCTAAAACCATAATGGGTTCTTTGCCAAAAATCACTTTCAGTTGCACAGGTTAACTGTAACTTCTGAGCATCCCAAGAGTGTTCAGGCTCCTGTAACCAAAACCAATCTCTCTTATTATCAAACATACCAGCCTCCCTATCCGTATCATGTACTATTTGCTTACCCATTTTTTTAGATATTAGCTCTCCGTATTAAGGTCCTAAAAAAATCTGAGGGGCGTATAGAATAGGTACCCCACACTAATTGTTCAGAAGAGGGCTCCTCTTTAGTCTCCACTAAAGCATACGGACACAATGTATTATATATAAAGTGGCTTATCTGTGCAACTAGAAGATCGGCATCGATTTCTTCCTCTTCTTTTTCAATGGAGGAGTAGAATAATTTTAACAGCTCTATCGCATACGTGCGTACAGGAAACCACTGTGACTTAGTATGTAAAAAAAGGAGAAAAAGATAATTCATCGCTACAAAGGGGGCAAGTGCGGTTACTGTATAAAGTTCATAAAATAAATCTTCAATTTGTTCTATAAGGTCAGAAGCTTGGATTTCATCAATAAAGACACCATTGGTAGAAGAGGCAAATAAAGGATAGGCATTAAGAACATCTATAGTAAACAAAGTGCTTTGGCTTAACGGTGATGGTAGTTTATCCAAGACTTGCGGAGAAAGGAGCGGAAAATCATGCAACTCAAAATCTCCTTCAATCGACGTCAGGGAAAAAGAGCCAATATAAGGGTCTTCCATTTCATCCAACGCATCCATGACTAGGGCAAGCTCTTCGATTAGGTACGGATTGACATTCATCCGTTCACTACGAGCTGTTAAATCAAAACGCGGATCGTCTGTATCAAGATACTCATGTAATACCGCTCGCGATTTGGCGATGTCACACGTCTCTTCCAATACCGATTTAGCTAAAGGGGTCAGCATCGGCTGCCAATAAGACCATGGAAAATGAAAATCTGGAATTTGCGCAGTCACTGATAAGGTGGGTAATGAAATACGATACTCCGCAGCAATTCCTTCTGGCTCTATTTCAAGAATGGTCGGTGCAAGGAGATAACAAAGAACTTGCCAAGCATTGAGTGAATTAGCAAATGCTGCCAAGCGGTTGTGTTTTAGATCAATAAACAAGGCCACCGTTATAAACTCAGAAAACTCCCACCCCTCTTTAACCCCTTTTTTGAGATGGGGCGGAATTTCTTGTTGTAACAGTTGTTTGTCGGCTTTATCGTACACCATACAAAGAAAATTTCCGCTACGGGAATGCCGCCACCGTCCAAGAACATTGCGAGGAATAAAATTGGAAGGGAGAGTATAGTTTCCCCAAAAAACCTCAATATAATCTGCTCCAATAACAGTATCTTGTTCATGAGCAATTGAATCTAATAAAATTATTTCATAATAATGAGTGGTGATCAACTCGGTCATAGCCTCTGAGTTAATCTCAGGGGGATCGCCGTGGCATAAACCTGCTAGATAAAAGGAGAATGCATTACTGTCAAGACAAGCATAGAGGTGCAGAAATCCACAGGTTTGGACGAATAACCCATTGTAAAAGACCAACATTAACTGGTGGGGAAAAAAGAAAGTAATCTCGGCGTCATGCACCATGTGGCGGATCGAAAGAGAGGGGCTTACTTCAATAGTTATGAGGTCCAAATCACTCTCTTCAGGCATCTCGCAAAAAACCCAGTAGGCCGGATTTTGGGTGAGTTGGTGGAGTAAGAATTTTTGTCTGGTGCTTAGTTGTTCATCCAAATCTTTTTGAAAGGCCTCTAACAGCCTTTTTGTCGTGATGATTTTAGATACAACATACTCAACTCGACTCTCTACGTACCACTCTGAACCAAATCTCGGTGCGCCAAGATCAAACGCCATGGCACTTATGTTCTCTAGAACAACAACGAACTCTTCACGCTCTTTAGCCCAAAGCACCATGAAGGGAATAAGTGAGTCCAGAATTTCAATTTGAGACCGATAAAGGACCTGATCTTGTTTGTGTTTCATATCTCTATATAACCATACCAGACTTTATTTGCAACCCACTACCCCTTAACTTCTGAAATTCTTGTAATTATTATATTTATCGCCTAAATGTGACACGTTTCTTAGGTGTGCGAATAAATAATTATTCTTGCAAAAATTAGATTTTTGTGCATCTTTTTTTTTCGTAAAATATAAAAGTTTTAGTTGACAACTAAAAATTATGGTGTATCATGAAAACAGTTACAACGTTGTAGTTTAATAGAGAAAAGTGAGTAAAATTATGCTTTTAACCTAGTTTTCTTACTAACTTGGAAATAACGTAGGGTATATACAAGCACGCTAAGTATGCTTGTAAACAATACAAAAGGAGGAAGAAATGAAAAAAATCATTTCTACAGTATTGCTAATTTTGCTGGTTACTACAGTTTTATTTGCAGCGGGAAAAACCGAAAAAAGTGGTGCTCCACGGATCATGCTCTCGAACGCATACTACACTGCGCCGTATTGTGCTGCCTATAATCCAGCTGTTGAGAACACAGGAAAGGCATTGGGTTATCAGGTAACTATCTTGGATGGTGCAGGCAATCAGCAAACACAACTAGAACATGCCAACCTAGCTATCGCAGAAGGGTATGATGGATTTCTCTACTTCCCAGCTGACGTCGAGGGCGCCTTACCCATCATCGAAACTCTCAATGATTCTGGAATAGCATGGGTGGGAGTTAATGCTTATCCTGGTGACAAGATTCAAGAAGTCGGCATGAAGTACTACGTTGGACCAGATGCATCATCTCATGGCCATACGATCGCATCTACCGTTAAAGAACTCTTTCCTAACGGTGCTCGTCTCGTGGGTATAGAAGGGACCGCCGGTCACATGCAAACACTCTACATCAATGCCGCTTTGGCAGAGGACCTTGGTCCTGAATATAAGTGGCTTGACCGACAAGATTGTAACTTCCAAGCAGAAATAAGCATGGCCAAGATGACCGATATGTTGACTGCTTATGGTTTAGCAAGCAAAGGTGGTAAGATTGACGCTATAGTAAGTCATGATGGTGGAATGTTAACTGGCGTTATCACAGCACTCGAAGCATCTGGATTCAAACCTGGTGACGTTTCTATCATCGCCATGGGATCTAACCAAATTCTTTATGATTCCATGGAATCAGGTTGGTTGACCGCCTGTTCCACTCAGGACCCTGGTGCTGAAGGAAAATTAGCAGTCGAAACTTTAGACAAGGTTCTCAAAGGAACCGCAACCGAAGGGTGGACAAAACTTCCTACCCCTGTGGCATATCCCGATACGAAAGACAACTTCAACTGGTTCTAACACATAGTTGATTCCATCAAAAACGGGAAGGAGGCAACCTCCTTCCCGTACCTTCATGAATATACTATGTACTTTCAGCAATAAGGAGAGTTTCATGACAGATTATATACTGGAGATGCATAACATCACCAAGCGATTTCCCGGAGTAGTCGCTCTCAATGATGTGAGTTTCAAAGTCAAACGAGGAGAGATCCATGCTCTGGTGGGGGAAAATGGAGCTGGAAAGTCTACCTTGATGAAAATTCTCAATGGTGTTTATCAGGCGGACGAAGGAAAAATCGTTCTCAATGGAAAGCATACCATTATTAGAAACACCACTGAAGCAAAAGCCCATGGCATTGGTTTGGTCTTCCAAGATTTAAATCTAGTAAACACTCTCTCTGTTGCTGAAAATCTTTATATCAATCGCTTGGCAAAACGGCATGGTCGGATTGCTTGGAAAACTATTTTCCGTGAAGCACAAGATTTTATTGATTCGCTGGGCTTTAATTTTCTGGCAACTGAAAAAATTGAACATTTAAGTGCAGCTCAGAAACAACTTGTTGAAATTGCCAAGGTTCTTGCATTAGAAAATGAACTCATTGTCATGGATGAACCGACCTCTTCGCTAACAACGACTGAGAGTGAAATACTATTCAATATTATTAAAAACTTGAAACAAAAAGGTGTTTCAATCATTTACATTTCTCATAAACTTGAAGAAGTTTTTAGTCTAAGTGACACCACTACCATTATCCGTGATGGTGAGGTTATCGATTCAGGCCCTACTAAAACATTTTCTCGTGACCAGATCGTAGAAAAAATGGTGGGGCGTAGCGTTACGACAGAATTTCCCCGTAAAGCATGTGAAAGTGGTGAATTGGTATTAAAAGTAGATAACATTACGCGGAAAGGTTTGGTCGAAGATATCTCTTTCGAACTCCATAAAGGAGAAATTCTTGGTTTTGCAGGTCTCATTGGTTCGGGGCGTACCGAGGTAGCAGAAGCAATCTTTGGCGCGGAAAGTTACGATAGCGGCGTTATTAATATCCGAGGTAAAAAAGTGGCTATCCACTCAACCCATCAAGCAAAACAGGAAGGTATTGGATTGTTGACCGAGGATCGTAAAGAAACGGGCCTAGTGCTGGCCTACAACCTTATTTGGAATATTTCAATTACAAATATTGATAAAATAAAAAAGAAGTATTTTATTTCAGAGAAAAAAGAGGCTCAACTTGCCAACGAACTATCGAAAGAACTAAATATCAAAACGCCATCGCTCAAACAATATGCCATCAATCTTTCCGGTGGAAACCAGCAGAAAGTTGTTTTTGCTAAGTGGCTTTTTTCTGATGTTGACATCCTCATACTCGATGAACCAACCCGTGGGATCGATGTGGGAGCAAAATACGAAATTTATCTGTTGATGAACCGCTTGGCAGAACAAGGCAAATCCATCATCTTGATTTCGTCAGAATTACCCGAAGTTATTGGTATGAGTGACCGCTTGATAGTCCTCAGTGGAGGCAAGAAAATGGGAGAGTTGAACCGAGAAGAAGCTACTCCAGAAGCAGTCATGAGTCTCGCAGTTTCAAATTAGGCATGGTGGTATATATGAAAAGTAATGCAATAGTTTCAAACAAAAAGAAAGCAGTTGGATTTTTACGCGAATGGGGGCTCATCTTAGCCATCATCCTTATTACTATTGTTGCCACAATTATTCGGCCAGCCTTCTTAAGCTGGGCCAATATGCTCAACATTTTACGAGCATATTCAACGATTGGGATTGCTTCGTTCGGTATGGCGTATGCAGTAATCGGTGGTGGAATGGATCTCTCAATCGGCTCAACAATTTCTTTAACAGCTGTGGTTACTATGTTAATAGTAAATGGTGCGACTGTTGGGACCGTTACTCCCGCCTCAACCGCCCTGTTGGTATTGCTGGTTGGCATTCTGATTGGAGCCACAATAGGGGCAATTAATGGCGCTATAATAGCGGCTGTAAATGGTAAACTTGCCGAGAGTTTCATCATTACTTATGCAATGCAAATAGTTGTTGGAGCAGTTGCACAAGCAATTGTCAAGGGCCACTTTCAAGCAGCCCAATACCGGGCAGGATTATTTAAACAATTTGGAATTGGATTTACACCGGTAATTTTCATGCTAACAACGGCTATTATTATGCAATACGTCTTGGTCAAAACTAAATATGGACGGAGCCTCTATTTCCTTGGGTCCAGCATGGGTGTCGCCAAGATGTCGGGATTGAAAGTAAAGAAAATTAGGTTCTTAACCCATGTAATTTGTGGTATGTGCGCCGGACTCGCTGGCGTTATCGTGGTGGCCCGAGTTGGTTCGGCCTCAGTTCTCCAAGGACAAAATTATGAATTGGATGCACTTGTGTGTGTCGCCATAGGAGGCACCTCCTTAGACGGCGGCAATGGAAGTATAATGCGTACGTTGTTAGGTGTTATGGTCATTGGTTTTATGATGACCGCATTGAATATTCTTGGAGTTCAATCGAATGCGCAACTTATTGTGCGGGGAGCTATTATTGTGCTAGCTGTTGCTCTAGATGTATTAAATAAGAGCATGAAACTGAAGGAGGTTGCCCAATGAGAACCAAGCATGTTGGAATTAGAAAGTTTGTAAATGAGCAACCTGTGTTACTCTTGTTCATCTCTTTTGTCATGATCTTGATATTTGTCAAACCGACCTTCGTCAGTATTAATAATATCAAAAACGTCTTGATTGATGTCTCCATTTACGGAGTTGCCGCACTTGCAATGACTATTGCAATTATAACGGGGGCGTTTGATCTCTCAATTTCTGCCAACTTTGCTTGGGGGCAGATTTTCTTTTGCTTTCTTTTAAACAGATGGGGGGAAACTCCTGGAGCCATGGTAGCAGCCTTAGTGGTAATGCTTTTGTCTTGTATGCTTGTGGGAGCGTTCAATGGCTTTGTGGTGGTATTTTTAAAGGTCCACGCTTTTATCGCCACAATGGCCACAGGGATTATAGTAAAGGGTATTAGTTTAGTCTTCACTGGTGGAAACATGATCAGTACGAGCAATCCCTTTATAAAAGCTATGGGAAGAGGCACCTTCCTGGGGTTATCCTACCTCACCTATATTTTTATTGGATTTGTGCTACTGGCACACTATGTCATGAAGTACACCCGCTATGGGCGCAGCTTGTATGCTACTGGAGGAAACAGGAAGGTGGCTGAATTATCGGGGGTCAATGTTAAATTTACCCGGTTCAGTATTTTCCTCATCCTTGGATTTGCATCAGGGATCTCGGGTGCGATGTTTGTCTGTCTCATGCGAGCAGGATCGGTCCTATATGGAACTGATTTGGCACTAACCTGTGTTGCTGCTACGGTGGTGGGGGGGACTCCTCTCACTGGAGGCAAAGGCAATGTCCTTCGTACAGTCTTGGGTATCCTTTTGATCTATGTCCTCTATAAAGGATTGGCATTTCTTGGCCTTCAAGGATATTACAATACCATGATCCGAGGTGCGGTCCTACTATCTGTTGTTGCCCTCGATGCCTTTATGACCCGAAAGGAGCGGTGGTAGACGTGAAAATTGCTATTGGTTCTTTGCAATGCGAAAGTAATACTTTTTGTCCTCTTGCCACGCGTAAAGCAGATTTTGATATCGCCATTGGCGAGGCAATGTTAGAAAAGGTCCATGTAAAAGATCTTTTGGAGGATGCACGGGCAACTATCGTCCCCACGTTATACGCCCACGCCCTTCCTGGCGGAGCTGTGGCAAAAGAAGATTTTTTATGGTTTGTAGACCAGATAGTGACCCCCTTGCCTACCTCTGGACTTGCTGGAATATGGCTCTATTTGCATGGAGCAATGTATGTAGAAGAGATAGGGAGCGGAGAAGCCTACCTCCTCAAACACATCAGGGAAAAAGTAGGCTATGCCCTACCGATTGCCTTAGCCCTCGATTTTCATGCCAATAATAGTGATGAAATTTGCGACCTAGCTAATATTATATGCGGATTTAGGACAGCTCCACACACCGATCAAATTGCAACCGAACGAAAGGCTATGCAATTACTACTCCAAAGTATCAATGAAAAATTACTACCCAGTCCCCGTCTAGCTCGACCATATGTCCTCGTTCCTGGCGATGCCGTGCAAACAAGCGTCTCGCCCCTTCGAGAAATTATGGAAGAATCTGATCGGATGGAGCTATCACCAGAGATCTTATGTGCCCAAGTGTTTGGGGGACAACAATGGGTTGATTCCCCCTATACTGGACCTAGTATGGTGGTGACCCATAAGCATGATACCGCTATTGCCCAAGATTATGCCAATTCCTTGGCCAAACTCTATTGGCAAGCCCGTTCTGATTTCTCTTTTCTCATAGAAGCACTCGAACCAGCCGAGGCTATAACTGCGGCGTTGCAAACCCCTGATAAACTCGTATTTATCTCCGATAGTGGAGATAATACCACTGCAGGAGCTGCTGGAGACAACGGGTTTTTCATTAATCTTCTTCAAAATTATACGATAGAAAAGGTGTTGATTGCGGGAATTGCCGATAGTCAGGCAGTGGCACGTTGTTATAAGTCTAACTTAGGGGACACACTGACCTTAACAGTAGGAGGGTCATTATCCCCACGTAGTGAAAAAGCTCAAATAACCGGCACACTTGTCCATAGAGGCGAGATTATAGGGTACACGGGAGAATTAGCTGGAGAGAGTGCCACAATCGATTGTGGCAATTTTACGGTAGTTATAACCGAGCAGAGAACGGCCTTTACCCGCAAGGACATCTTCCAGTCCATACATCTGGATGTGTTTGATTTTCGTATTGTTGTGGTAAAGTTGGGTTATTTATTTCCAGAACTAGAACAGCTGGCAGATCGCTCAATCTTGGCTTTTACTCCTGGTAGTTCAGCAGAAAGGATCCAAGATATTGGCCTCACCCAGATACCACGCCCCATGTATCCGTTTGATGACAATTTCTATTAACAGCAACTTTGGGATCTGCTCCTAGTTTGTAAACGGTCAACCCTTCGTTATATATTATCACAACCGTGTACTTTTCAGCCCAAGATAATTAATTAGTGCCTTTACTCTACATATTATGAAAATCACTCTTGAGTAGCAAGAACATTTTCTGTCATAGTCGTGGTCATGGAACAACTACTAGGACAACTACTAGCTCTGATCACTGCGGTGTGCTGGGCACAAAATTCTTTAATTTATGCCCATGTTGGTGCTGAATTTAGCGCAAATACTACTGCTCATATCCGTCTTTGGATTGCCCTACCCCTCATGTTGTTGGTCCATTTTGCTTTTGAAGGTTCCTTTTTTCCTATAGAAATGCCACTGCGCTCTTTTCTCCTGATTGGCGTCTCTGGAGTTTTGGGATTTTGTATCGCCGATCTTTTCCTTTTCCATTCTTTCGTATCTATCGGAGCTCGCCAGACAATGGTAATTATGACCACTAGCCCCCTTTTTGGGGCTATACTGGCTTGGGTAGTGCGTAAAGAAACCCTCTCGGCCCTGCAAATTACAGGGATGGTGGTCACGTTACTCGGAGTGGCCTGGGTTGTCTTTGCCGATCGTTCTGCCGGAGTCATCGGTAAAAAAAAGCATGTGCTACGGGGAGTTATGATTGCACTGGTCGGTTCTATCTCTCAAGCCGTTGCCTTTGTACTAGCAGATATTGGTATGAGTGAAAATGTATCCGCTATGTCGGCTAATGTGGTTAGGCTTAGCTTCGGGCTAGGGGCGTTGATCCTATTTGCCTTGGTTCGCAAAACCTTTGTGCAAGATTTTAAACGATTTTCCAACAAGTCAGGGCATCGTGCTTTGCTATTAATCCTTGCTGCGGCGATTGTTGGTCCAGTTCTGGGAATTATACTGAACCTACAAGCCCTGAAGTTAGCCCCAGTTGGGGTGGTTACTACCCTCTCCCAACTTACTCCGGTTATGTTACTGCCCATGGAAAAATGGTTTCTAAAAAAATCAGTTCCTCCTTTAGCTGTTTTTGGAACGCTCATTGCAGTAGCAGGATCGGTCTTATTGTTCATCTAAGATGGACAAAAAGCCCATGGTGAATTATCATGGAGGTATACGCACGAGGAGAGCTACAATGACTCAGACCCTTTCCTATGTTTTTGTCACACCCTACTCTATAGCTAAGAGCCGTACCGGCGGAGTTGTTGCCCGCTTACTAAGCCGAATTGATTTAGAATTAGTGGGTGCTCAGATGATAGCCGCCGATGAAGAATTTGTATCAACCTATGCCAACATACTGCGCGGACAGCCAGACCCCAAAAACCTTGGAGCTACTGTATTGTTGAGTGATTATGTTGAAAAAAATATTGGTCCTTCAGGGGGGCGCCCCCACCGTACCCTTATGCTTATTTTCAAAGGAAACAACCCGTGCAAGAAACTGAGTGATATTTGTGGTGCCCTCTATGCAGAAAATAGAGGAATTGAATCAATGACTGGGGAAACTATCCGTGATACGTATGCCGATTTAATTATTGATGCCCGCAATAAAAAACAAGTAACCTATTTTGAACCAGCGGTCCTTACCCCGCGTAACCAAACCAATGCCAATAAGATGTTGCGCTTTCTGGCGACCTGGTTACCAGGACAACCTAATATTATTGAAAATATGCGCTACCCTCATCCTGAAAAAGTTGAAAGAACTTTGGTGATTATTAAACCTGATAACTGGGCATTCGCCTCTTCTAAACCTGGCTCTATCATCGATATGTTTAGCCGCACTGGCTTACGAATAGTTGGCGTCAAAGTTCACCGTATGTCAGTAGCAGAAGCGATGGAATTTTACGGTCCAGTTCGCGAGGCTCTCAAGGGACGACTCGCTCCGACAATTGGGCAGAAGGCAAAAGAACTATTAGAAAATGAATTTAATCTTCAATTATCTGAAGATACTCAAACAGTAATAACAAAAAGCTTTGGCATTGAATACGCCCACGATCAATTTGAACAAATTGTTGAATTCATGAGTGGAAAACGTCCCTCTAAATGCCTTCCAGAGCATTTAAATGAACCAGGATCGGTAAAATGCATGATCTTGGTCTACGAAGGTGAAAATGCAACATCTAAAATCCGAGATGTTCTTGGACCTACAGATCCCTTAAAAGCGCCAAGTGGAACAGTGCGACGCGAATTTGGTAGTAATATCATGGTCAACACCGCCCATGCATCTGATTCAGTCGAAAGTGCAGTGCGTGAAATGCAGGTTGTTAAATTTCACAAGAACCTGTGTGCCGAGATCATTCAATCCTACGTACAAATGCTTTAAGCCACCCTATTTTTGACCGTAATAAGCCTTTGGCCCATGTTTACGCTGATAGTGTTTTTCTATCAGATAATCGGGTAGTTGCGTAGCATGTGGGTTTACCCCAAGGGTAATCCAGGCCATTTTGCAAATCTCTTCCAACACCACCGCATTGTAGACGGAATCCGCAGCGTTCTCTCCCCAGGCAAAAGGACCATGCCCAGCTACTAAAACCATTGGTTGTTCGAGTGGATTAATTTGTTCAAATACATTAGCAATAAGCTTTCCCGTTTCATATTCATAGTTTCCTGTCACCTGATGCTCTGTCAGCATCGGAGTACACGGAATGGCTAAGTGACTATGATCGGCATGGGTAGTGCCAAAAACAGGGACACCCTGACAAGCTTGCGCCCACCCCACTGCGTGTGTTGAATGCGTGTGGGTGATTCCCCCGATTGTCGGAAAAGCTTTGTAGAGGACTAAGTGGGTTTGCACATCACTGGAAGGACGTAGCGATCCCTCAACGACGTTTCCTTCGAGATCAACTACCACAATGTCTTCTATTTTAAGCTTATCATAAGGGACACCCGATGGTTTTATAGCGAATACACCTGCTGATCGATCTATAGCTGAGACATTCCCCCAAGTATAGAGCGCTAAATTCCGTTTAGGAATTTCCATGTTCGCTTCCCAGGACTTTTGTTTAAGCAATGCATAACGACTCATATTCTTCCCCCATATAGTTAGATTCTATTACAATGTAATGTAGATTGCCATCATTGATGGCCCCATTATTACCTGCATGTTTTCCTGTTGCCAAGTCGGTAGGTACTTCCAAGCTAAAAAAGGAACAACCATCCCGAACAATGAACCAATCGTTGCTCCAGCGAGCACATCTGAAATAAAATGGTTGCCACTAGCCACTCGTAGTACAGCTGTCGATGCAGCTAACGTCCACGCAGTAATGGTTACTGGCAAACGATAGGGACTCGTAGGATACCGTAATGTAAAGAGCATCTGAGTAAAACCAGCTCCGGTAAAGGCCATAATTGAGTGACCGGATGGAAATGATTGGTTACTATCTTCTAGCGCAGGAGGATAGTCAGGAGCACTTGGGAAATATTCATATGGACGTACTCTATCTATGGCATGCTTTAAAAGCACTCGACTTCCATAGGAGAGGGCCACAGAGGCTCCATAGAGTAGCCCTATATGTAACCAATCACTGCTTGGGGCGGCTATGGTAAAGAGCGCCGGGCTAAAAAATGAGAGATATTGGGTAGCATCGCTGGTCACAGACAATGGTACAGAATAGGGAAACATCGCCCAACGGTCCATTGGATTCACATCGCCCCTACTGAGGGCTGGTAGTTGGCTCATGATTGCAATGCTTATTATCAACACTAGTGCTGTTCTTTTTTTGTTCACACACTCCCCCGCAAGTTCAAAGTTTAGTCTACTTTACCATAATTATAGCGAGCTACCTAGCGTAATTGATTGACCTGATATCTTAGCGTGCTACAATTAAACAGGAGGAGGCCCTACATGGAATATGTGATTGAGTTGATTGAAACTGAAGAACTTCCTGCTCTATCAATTAGAAAAACAGCTGCAGGTGACCACTTAAGCCAAGAGATAGAGGCTGCTTACAAAACCATAACAGCTTACCTGCATGATCTAGGGGTAACCAAGCCCGGACAACCATATGTAGCCTACTACAACACAAACATGTACCATCTGGATGTTGAAATAGGGGTGGTGACTGACCAAAGATATCCTGGAAATGATGGAGACATTAACGCTGAAACTATCCCGGCGGGAGCGAGAGTTTCAGTCATCCATAAAGGAGCCTATCGCGAGATGGGCCAAAGATACACAGCTGCTTTGAAATGGATTAAAAATCATCACTACAATCCAACGGGAGTCGTCTATGAATTTTATCTAAACTCACCTGAAAATGTTCCTGAAAGCAACCTACTTACTAGGATTGAGTTTTTGTTAGAATAAATTGTTCTCTTTTTGGGTTGATTCACGAACCACCAAAGAGGGTTTTAGGCGAACTTGGAATGGATCGATACACTCCTCATTTGTTAGTTTATCGATGTAATCAACTGCTTTTTCGCATAACTGCTGATAGGGTTGAGCAATAGTAGTAATTGTGGGGTAATACATAGCAGCAAATTGGACATCGTCCATTCCCATGACAGCTACATCATGTGGCACCTTTATTTTATTCCGCATGAGTGTGGCCATCGCTCCAGCCGCAATAAGATCATTTTGCCCCCACAGTCCATCAAACTTGAGTCCTTTTGTTAAAAATTCCTTTACACCAGCAACCCCGTTTTCAAAGCTAAACTCCCCTTCATGTACTAAAGCTGGGTCACATTCAAGGCCACTCTTCTCAATAGTATCGCGAAATCCCTGATACCGCTCGCGGCTTAATCCAATCTTAAAACTTCCTGTGATAGTCGCAATACGTGTGCACCCACATGCAAGTAAATGGTTTGCTGCTAAGACGCCAGCGTGGTAGTTATCTAATATAACGTTAGGAATTTTTTCGTTGTGGAATGCCCGGTCAATGACCACCATGGGAGTGTTCGATGAACGTGACATACTCGTCACGTGACTTTCATCCGAAACACGAGAGAAAATTATTCCATTAATCCTTTGCCGTAACAGCATATCGATAGCCTGAGCTTCCCGTCTATAATCATTTTCGGTATTACAGATCAAAAGATTTAGCCCGCGCTTGGAAGCACTCTTTTCAATATACTTGATAACCAAGTTGAAGGAAGGATGTGCAATTTCAGGAACCAATAATCCAATGTTCTTGGTTACCTGTAAGCGCAGGCTTTGGGCAAGGAGATTAGGACGATAATTCACTTCCGCTATAGCAGCTTCAACTCGTTTACGCGTCGCAACGCTCACATGCATAGTACCATTAATAACGCGAGAAACTGTTGAGGGGGAGACACCAGCTAATGCTGCCACATCTTTTAATGAAGTCATTCCGTATCTCCCCATAGTTTTTTTGTCATAGCTTTAAATCTGGGTTACCTGCACCAAAGTGCTTCAGAATAACGATAGGATCAGACTTGGAAGGATTGACAATCCTTACGCCCGACTTAGCTGCTTCTTCGCTGACAAAGAATTCGTCATAGGTAAGTTGCCCAAATCGAATCAAAGCAGGGGTCTCTATATCCCAAGGACCAAAAGTACCATGGCCTTGTACCACATACATCCCGTAAGCTGCTGCATCAGTAATAGTTACTGAAGCGCCAGGTAACACCGTGAGTTCTTTAGCACTGAATGCTGCTGATTTATAGACAATCCACTTTTCTTCATAGCCTAATTCAGCCATCTCAGCTACTGGTCGCACAGGTTTTGGGAGCATAAAGTGCTTTTCAGCAAATAGTGGATCGGTATTCTTCTCCCAATCGATCACATCGAGCAAGTAATCAAAATCGCCAACTTTATCTTTGGGAGTGTTTTTCCAAAGAAGCTCCTCTTCAATAATTGCATCATTAACCAATGATTGGTACATCGCAAATACATCGGAGGCCATTTGCGGTTCATACGTGCAAAGGCTACCTGGAGCGTGTAATATCCCAGGAGGGACGTCCCAGCCAGTACCGGGGGTTAACCGATAAGCGGCTGATAAATCAGTTATCTTGTTATCACCTTTAGTAAAATTCATTAAGGCTTCTTTCACCTGTTCACGAGTTACTCCTGGTTGGAGACCAAAAAAGGTATAAGGAAAATCTCCACCATGATTGTTCAACTGAGGGGGAAAGTAATAGGCTTCAGGCTTGCCCATTTCACCTACATTGGCAGCATGTTCATCGCGGTGATGAATATGGTGTGGAAGGGGCCCTTTGTTATCAAAGAACTTTGAAAACATGGGCCATTTCCCATATGTATCCCAAAGTCGTTTCCCAATCAACGCTCCCTTGAGTTCCGCTACAGCATCACGCAACAAAAATTGCTTTGTTTCACCGCCATCTTCAAAAACACAAAAACTAAGCCCTTCAAACTCACCTGTAAGAGGTCCGTTATCGGCTGGGGTGGTTGAACTAAACCAACGCTCATCTATGCCTCCCCTGTTTCCGCCTAGTGCATAATAGTCATCTGGATGAAGTTTAATTCTCCGTCCTGGGACACAAAATGAACGCGGTACCCAGTTGGGTGCCAAACGAAAAATTCCCTTACCTTGTTCAAAGGCTGCTTGGATAACACTTTTTTTCATCTTCTTCCTCTCTTATGTATTAATTCGTTTCATCACGTAGGCGATCAAGAATTACCGCTCCAATAATCAAAGCTCCTTTTACCACCTGCTGGAAATAGGGTGATATACCTAAAAGGTTCATCCCATTATTGATTACACCAATGAGTAGGGCCCCAATCAAAGTACCTATGATACTCCCCCTACCCCCTGATAAACTAGTTCCTCCAATTACGACTGCAGCAATAACGTCAAGCTCGTAGCCTTGACCAGCAATAGCTTCAGCTGAATTCAACCGGCTAGTAAGAATGAGAGCACTTAGCCCAGAAGCAATTCCAACAATCACATACACCATGGTTTTATAGAATTTTACGCTGATTCCAGATAGTTTTACGGTCTCTTCGTTCCCCCCAATAGCATAGGTATAACGACCTAGGCGGGTGTGGTTAAGAATGAACCAAGCAATAGCGACCGTCACAACAAATATGATTACGGGAATTGGGATTCCCACAATATAACCACCACCTAACTGTCTAAACTCGCTACTAAAGCCACTAATGGGGTAACCATTACTGTATATTAAGGTTAAACCGCGGGCTATGGTCACCATCCCCAACGTTACTACAAAGGGGGCAATCTTACCAAAGGTAATCAGCAGGCCATTGAGTAGACCAATCCCTCCACCAACTAAAATTGCTACAGCAGATGCTACAAATATTCCCGTCTCATTATTTTTCATCAAACCGGCGCAAATCATACCGGCAAGTCCTAAAATTGACCCAACAGAAAGGTCAATCCCTCCTGTGAGAATAACAAAGGTCATCCCCACTGCAATAATCCCATATATGGAGGTTTGCCTTATAATATTCATAATATTATTCATTGTAAAAAAATAGGGGGAAAGGAATGATAATCCGATACAAATGAGAAAAAACACAATTAGAATACCATTGTTCTTCAATACCTGTTTATAATCGATTTTTCTGCCCATAGTTTTAACCTTGCTCCTTTGTGACATGGTGATCAAGCTCCCTGTTGCTCATGTAAGCCAAGTGAATATTCCATGACTTCTTCTTCATGTAATTCACCTTTCTTGAATTTCTTAACAATTTTCCCTTCAAAAACAATTGCAATCTGATCACTGATATTCATTACCTCAGGCAATTCTGATGAAATCATGATGACCGCTGCTCCCCGTTTGGCAAGATTTTGCATCAAACGATAAATCTCTACTTTGGCACCGACATCGATACCTCGCGTGGGTTCATCAAAAATATAGACATCGCAATGGCGAATAAACCATTTCGCAAGTACTACTTTTTGCTGATTCCCTCCCGATAAGTAGCGTACCAATTGTCGAATTGAAGGTGTCTTTATGCTCATTCCATCAATCATGGTATTTACTTCATGGGTGATTTTCTTTCTATGCAATACACCAAATGTTGAATAGAGATCTAAAACACTTAAGGCTGCGTTATCAAAAACGCTCATTCCTAATACTAAGCCTTGTTGTTTCCGCTCCTCAGGTATTAGACCGATTCCTAGACCGACTGCTTCCCGGCAACTTTTAATATTAGCTGGCTTGCCGTTAATTAATACTTCACCTGAATCCTTTTTTAGATATCCATAAATGGTCTGCATAATTTCAGTTCTACCAGCTCCAACCAACCCCACAAAACCGAGAATTTCACCGGCACGAGCGGTAAATGAGACTTGGTCACAAACCCCTTTCTTGGTTAGATTTTTTACTTCAAGTATGACATTGCCAGGAACAGAATCATATTGTGGATATTGTTCATCAAGGACACGTCCAACCATATATTTAATCATCGCATCATTGGAAAGTTCTCCGCGCGCCTTGGTAATTACTCGCTCTCCATCACGTAAAATGGTAACTCGGTCGGCAAGATGATGAACTTCATTTAAACGGTGTGAAATATAGATTATCGAGACACCCTCTTTTTTTAACCTAGCTATAATTTCAAACAACCGATTAACTTCATTGCCTGCTAGAGCCGCTGTTGGTTCATCCATTACTAAAATTTCGGCTTGTAATGAGAGCGCTTTGGCAATTTCAATAATTTGCTGGTAAGCTGCACCAAGGGCTATGACTTTCTGTTTTGGATGGATATCTAGTTTAAAAGGAGCAAGAACTTCTTCCGTCATGGCATGCATTCGCGGCCAATCTATGGTCCCAAGAGCAGTCCGAGGTTCTCGTCCTAGGAAAATATTTTCAGCCACTGAAAGGTAGGGAATCAGGTTTAATTCTTGGTAGATAACACCAATTCCCTGCTGAATCATCTCTCGAAGTCCGATGGTGACGATTTGTTTGCCCTTGAGAAAAATAGTACCTTCATCTGCTTTATATAAACCAGAAAGAACCTTCATCAAGGTTGATTTACCGGCTCCATTTTCACCTACCAGTGCATGTAGCTCTCCTTTTATCAGATTGAAATCGACATTAGACAAAGCTCTTACACCGGGAAATGATTTGGATATTCCCGACATTTTTAGTAAATATTCCATAGTAATCTCCTCGGGAGAAAGTGCCATGGAGCAGAATATTCCACTCCATGGCAATACAGTAATTGTTATTCAGTTACAGGTAGTGGATTGATGTAGACTACGGCATTTGATGGTTTGGTACCGTTTTTGATAAAATCAACCAACACATCGAGAGCCTTACTAGCTTGCTGACCAGGGAACTGGTCTATGGTCGCATCTAGCTTGCCTTCCTTCATATAAGCAAAAGCATCTGTAGTTGCATCAAAGCCAATGGTAATTTTAGAAGCAGGGTTAATTCCAGCAGATTCCATTGCCTCTATAGCACCAATAATCATTTCGTCATTAGCTCCAAACACTGCATCGAATTTAGGATAGACCTGCATCAGGTTTTCCATAACGTTCTGTGCTTTTGAGCGTGAAAAATCGGCTGTCTGACTCACTAAAATTTTAACATTACTGGCTTTCATAACTTCATCGAATCCAGCTTTACGATCGAGTGCAGCAGAAGCTCCAGCGGTTCCTTCTAACTCAATTACTGTGCCTTTATTACCAAGCTGCTCAATGATAAAACGGGCAGCGGCTCTTCCACCTTCGACGTTATCAGCACCGACGTGAATAAGAACTTTGTCAGTATTAGCTTTGCGGTCTACAGTTGCTACAGGAATTCCGGCTGCTACTGCAGCTTCAATTGCCGGTACTAAAGAATCAGTAGTCATTGGTGATATTAAAATACCATCAACTTTCTGGGCAATAAAATTTTCCACAGCGGCCATTTGAATGGAAGATTGATTCTGCGAATCGTGAGTGAGTAATTCCACCCCCAACTCCCCAGCATAAGCTAAAGCCTCATCTTGCATTGTTATGAAGAAAGGAAACTGCAAACCGGGGACAGTCATGCCAATTGTAATTTTCCCATCGTCCTTTGCTTCGGGTACACCGGCTGCAAAAAGGCCAGTAGTGAGTACCACAAGCACCATAAAAAGCACTAAGATCTTTTTCATAATACATCTCTCCTTTTGTAAGAATGTAATATTAGCGTAACACAAAAATTTGAGTTGTCAAGCCTGAAATCGATTGCGCAATCGATTTCATTGACTTATTTCCTTGACAGATGCCAGAAACAGCTCTACCGTAATAGACAGAGAGGAAAGCTATGGAACGTCCAAAATCAATTACTAAAGTAGAATTTTGCGCTAAATTGGAACATCTAAAAAAAATACTTAAAGAGAATAACTTTCGCGCTATATATTTGTGTTCTGAAGGTGCCCTGCGTTGGTTAACAGGTATGCGCCACCAGGTAATTGATATTAATCCAAATGCTCCCACAACGGTGCAAGCCTTAGTAACTACTGAGCCAGAGCTGTCTATTACTTTCTTCAGTGATCCTTGGGAAGCTTTCCGGGTACATGATGTTATAGCAGGCGGGATATGGAAAAAAACTACTATTCCTGTGACCTATGCCGAGACTGAAGTCGATCTGCAAAACCCAGCAATACTCACCCCTAACAACCCCAATTATTATGACCTAGAACGCGCTATTGTTTCTCCTCTGGCTGAGGGACTAATCGGAAATCAATGGGAGAAGCTAACTTGGCTCATCGCGCAATCACGCCAAGCATTGCTAGAAGTGGCCTCCACCCTACAGGTGGGCATGACGGGATGGCAATTGAGAACAATAGTATATGAAACTTTTCATCGCCGACACCTTGAATTGAACTTGGTTATGCTTGGCTTATCGGGGATGCAAAAACATACCCATCCGGTGATCGAGGATGATTCCCGCATAGAAGATGGATCTATTGTTAAATTAGTGATTGGTGGTCGGTATTTTGATATGTTTCACTCGGCCAGCCAGTTGGTTAAAATTGGGCAAGAGCCCACGGAAAGAGAATTACTGGTACACGAAGCACTCCAAGTGGCAACTTTGGATTATGCGGCTCTTTTTAGGGCAGGAGCCCTAGAATCAGATCTTTATGCCGCTCTTGGTCCTATTTTTAAGAGAGTTGCCCAAACCTACGATTTACCTGGGTTTGCAGAATCGGCCTACCTTCATAACGCTGGAGGACCGTTAAGTCCATTGGGCAATCGTGATTTTGTCATATCTCAAGATGGGGTTCGCAAGATTTATCCATATGCCCAATTTTCAGTTAATCCAGTTGACGCGTTAGAATACTTGAAGTTTGAACTTCAGGGAGTGGCTCTCCCTGATGCCTCTCCGCTCATCTGTGATGAATTTAGTTGGTGTACTGATCACAACTTATTTGTCACACGCCAGTTCAACCAAGACTCACTGCATCTACCAACAATTATTACTAATGGAGTAACATTACATGCATAAATATTTTTTAGGTGTTGATAACGGAGGTACCGTTAGCAAAGCAGCTCTTTTTGATGAAACCGGACAACAGATTGCACAAGCATCAGCCTCGGTTCCCATGCTGACCCCAAAAGCAGGATTTACAGAACGGGACATGGAAGAGCTTTGGCAGGTAACCACTCAAGTTATTGCGAAGACCATTGCTAAAAGTAACGTCAAGCCTGAACACATCGCTGGTGTAGCTTGTACCGGTCATGGTAAAGGCTTATATCTGTGGGGACAAGATAATAAACCCTTAGGTAATGGTATTATCTCCACCGACACTCGTGCCTGGGAATATCCGCAACAATGGGCTCAAGATGGGACTGCAGAAAAGGTTTTCCAGAAAACATACCAAGATATCCTAGCTTGTCAGCCAGTTTCATTGCTAAATTGGATAATGGATCATGAGCCGGGACGACTTGCTAATTTACAATGGATCTTCGAGGTTAAAGATTATATTCGCTTCCGTTTAACTGGAGAGGCATTGGCAGAAATTACCGACTATTCAGGCAGTAACCTACTCAACTGTGCTACTAAAAGCTTTGATGATGAGCTTCTTGCTCTTTTCGACCTCGAACACTTAGCACATGCTCTTCCACCGTTAGTCTCTTCAGATCAGCTTTGTGGCACCATAACAGATGAAGCTGCCGCTCTTACTGGCCTAAAAGCAGGCACTCCAGTGGCAGGCGGTATGTTTGATATCGATGCCTGTGCTTTGGCTATGGATATTACCAATGAAGATCACGTTGCCGTGATAGCAGGAACTTGGAGCATTAACGAATATATTAGTAAAAAGCCGGTACTTGACCATAGTATTATGATGAACTCACTCTACTGTATTGACGACTATTATGTCATCGAAGAGAGTTCACCTACGTCTGCTAGTAACCACGCTTGGTTTGTCAATACGTTTATGGTTGAGGAGCGCATGGAGGCGCAGAAGCTAGGATTACATCCGTATGCTTATTGTGATCAGCTAGCTGAACAAATCAACCCAGAAGACCAACACATTGTCTTTCTACCGTATCTCTATGGCGCTAACCATAACCCGCAAGGAAAGGCCTCGTTAGTGGGATTGAGTAGCCATCACAGTCGTGCACATATGATTCGTGCCGTTATGGAGGGAATTGTATTCGGGCATAAAGTTCATTTGAACCGCTTATTAGCTAACCGTTCCCATACAGCTTCAGTGCGCCTCGCTGGTGGGGTAACAGCTTCTAAGTTATGGACCCAAATGTTTTGTGATATTTTTGAGCTTCCAGTTCAGATTGTAAAAACAGCTGAGTTAGGAGCTCTAGGCTGTGCCTTAGCAGCCGCTGTCGCTAGCGGTACGTATAGCAGTCTAGAAGAAGCTGCAGCCCAGATGGTTAAGCTTGGCCCTATCTACCAACCGCAAACAAAGAACAGTGCCATCTATGCTGAGAAGTTTGCTTTACACGAAACAGTAGCAAAAGCACTTGAGCCCACTTGGCCAAGATTTACGACATGATTAAATTTAAGTTAAGAGAGGATTGTATGATTGAAAAAAAACCTGTAATTATTGCTGACCCCTTCCCCCAAGCATTAGATACTATATTCACTGCTGAAACTTGGCAACAATTGACCAATATTGCCGACGTAATCACCAGTGACCAAGAACATATGGACCCAACGCAGTTTGAAACTCATTTACCAGAAGCTGTAGCTATAATTGGGCAAACCGCGATGCCAAAGGAACGATTAGATAAAGCTCCCAATTTGCGGGCTATCTTTAATGTTGAAGGGAATTTTTATCAGAATATCGATTATGATGAATGTTTCAAACGTAACATTCGAGTACTCAATTGTGGAGAAGTGTATGCGCGACCAGTTGCCGAAATGGCTTTAGCCATGGCAATCGATTTAAGTAGAGGTATTACGTGGGAGCATATCCGATTTAGCAAAGGTACTGAGCGGTATGTGTTGGAAGGGAATCGTGAATCCCGTTTACTCACTGGAGCAACGGTAGGTCTGATTGGATTTGGACTACTGGGTAAAAGCCTTCGACCTCTTTTAACCCCATTTAATTGTAAGGTTAAAGTTTATGATCCCTGGCTCCCAGAAAGTGTAATTAAAGCTTATAACTGCCTTCCCACTACATTGGATGAGATCCTTTCTTCTTGTGAGTTTATTTTTATTCTAGCTGGAGTGACCAATGAGAATAAGGGCTTTTTAGGAAAGCGCGAATTTGATAAGGTGCAAAAAGGGGCCAAGGTCTTACTAATGAGTCGGGCTGCAGTTGTTGATTTTGAAGAGTTTACTGACCAAATTGCCAAAGGAAATTTTAAGGCTGCCACCGATGTTTTCCCCTCAGAACCTTTTGACAAAAACCATCGTCTCCGCACCATGGACAACTGTATTCTTTCACCCCATCGAGCAGGAGGTATTCCCCAAGCTTTTCATGAAATAGGAGCAATGATCTTAGATGATTTTTCCCTTTTAATGCGCAACTTAGTGCCAGTCAGAATGCAAGCAGCTCAAGTAGAGATAGTTTCGCGGTTGGCAAGTAAACCGGTCAAATAGTACGTAACAAGGGTAAGTTAGTCCATGCGGCTATTTATTGCTATCAATTTCGACGAGAAGGTGCGCCAATTTTTAGGCGCACACCAAAAGAAAATTCAAACTCTTTGCCCACAGGGGAAATTTACACGCTACCAGAATATGCACCTAACCCTTATTTTTCTTGGAGAAACACCGCAAGAAGATCTGCCAGCTATTATCACCAGCATGGAAGAGATCCAAACCCGGCCCTTCTGGCTTACCTTCGATGCAGTGGGACGTTTTAAGCGCAAGGATGGTGACATCTACTGGATGGGTACCCGGGTCAACCAAACACTCCACAAATTACGTAGGCAACTGTATGAAAGGTTAACTCAAATTGGTTTTAATCTAGATAGCAGGCCTTTTAATGCCCACATCACCCTAGCGAGAGCTATCAAATTGTCCTGTGAAGACGATTATGAAACACTCAAAGTGGTCACCAATCCACTAGAGGTCTCTGTGGATTGTATCAGTCTTATGGAATCCACTCATCTTAAGGGAATCCTCACCTATCGTGAAGTGTATGGGAAAAAGCTATCTCCCTGATATTTTATCGGTATAATCTTAGCCTAATCGCTTTAATTTAAGGCTGTCGGAAGCCACTCTTTACTCTCAAGAATGTAGCGGCCCTTACTATAATAACCGACATAGGGGCAAGATCCCTTACCCCTATAATTTAGCATGCTTCATTATAGAAAAGCTATTTAAGGACGGTTTCAACAGCTACTCTCTTGGCGTGCATACTGGTAAAATCATCGGCATCATCTCTACCATATGCTAGTAAAACCGTGTAGGTGTCTCCTTGCACAAACTTTTTATCGTACTTATCTTTGGAATCAAGTGGTAAGGCAAACACAATTGTCGTAATTCCATCCTTCTCAGATCCCCGAAGACCTCGGACATCAGCAGTTCCTCCCAAACTCACATCGGATGCATGACTCGTGTTACCAGTGCCATAGTTATCTTGAATGAATAAGGTGGAATCCTTTACATAACCCAGGATGTAATGAGCATCTTTCATCATATAACTTGGGTTAAACCCTATACCAACCCAGCCCGAAGTGGGAGCTGTTACGGTAAATTCGATTTCGTCTTTGCTGAATTCCCAAGAAAAACCCCAATCTTGGGCCACCTTAACTGTGTTTGGGCTAGGTGCAGTAGCAGATTTTTCCTCTTTTCCTCCTGAAGCAAATAACATTGCCGGAAGTAAGATCATGATGAGAATCAAACCATATATTCGTAACGTACGCATATAGATACCTCCAAATAATAAATCTAATGCACTGTGGGATCAAGTAATATCACTTAATCAGCCACACCTGCACGTTTCCAATATACTATTAAAAACATAATGAGGAAACTAATATATCACTAATAATTAATTTGGGGTCATAAAGAAGTTGCGGGGGCTCTAAAACTTATCGCTGCGCTTAAAAAACGCTTGAGCTCACGACGCCGCTTCATAGGGTCCAACGTTTCAAAGAAGATGATATGAAGTGATTCCCACATAAAGACCCAGCCGCCAATCACGAGTCCCTCTAATAGCACCTGAGGAAATAGCTGGAATATATTTGATTTGTCAATTACCGTATATCCGGCAATAAAACAGAAGGCAACAACAAACAAAACAGTGGCGAATCTAATCAATCTCATGATTTGCCGTCCCGTCATTCTTAGTTGAGCCTGGTAGAAATTACGATAACTGGCACTAATTGTTTTTTCTTTCTCAACATCTAGAGGGCGGTTCTTAATACAAAAATTTATTTCAAGGGCTTTGCGCAAAGGAATCTCTTCTGAACATAAATCGAGAAACTCAGCCAATTCTGGGTGCAAATCGCGTTTACGAAAGACAGCATTGTCCCATTCATGAAAATAATCTACATACCGATCTATGGCAATGTCTATAATAACCCTTTGGGTCTCTGGATTGACTCGATATAAGGGGAAATTATGTTCAAAGCCACGTTTCATCACTTACCTCTATATGTATTCATTTCGATCTGTTCATCCCAGGTAAAACTACTAGAACATACTCTTACAAGCTGGTGTTAGGCTACTAAAAGATAGCAAATTAGTGAACAATAACCTAGATATTGGCAAATTATAACATGGATTTGTAAAAATCTGGGCGACGATCTTGTTTCACTGGAAAGTCTTTTTGCACTCTCTTAACCGCGCCTAGATCTATTTCATATAAAGCAAACTCTTTTGTTTGTTCAAGTGGAAGTAAAAGTGCTCCCAAAGGGCTATAGATGTGAGAACTTAGATCGTATTTCAACTTTTCTCCATCGATACCAGTGCGGTTCACCCCTACCATATATACTTGGTTTTCAATTGCACGGGCTTGTAATAAAACCTGCCAATGCAACAACCTTTTTACTGGCCAATTGGCAATGGTGATAATTATTTCACACTTCTTTGACAACGCCTGATACAGCTCAGGAAAGCGTAAATCATAACAGATCGTCAACCCCACAGAAGCACCTTGCAAGTTACATAGTCCTAGAGCATCTCCTTTTTCAAATAGCTGGTCTTCTCCAACATAGCTAAATGGATGGGCTTTGGTGTAGGAGGCAAGAACTTCTCCCTGCGCATCGATCAAAGCAACTTTATTTTGAGCTCTGCTGTGGTCACAATTCCAAACGACATACCCCATAACAATGGCAATGGCATAAGTTTTAGCCTGAGTAGAAAACCACATGAGCGCAGGAGGGGCATGTTGTTCTTCAGCTATTAAGGTTGTTTGCATGGAAAAACCAGTGAGAGTCATTTCCGGAAATATGACGATATCAGCACCAGTGGTAGCTGCTTGTTGGATAAATCTGGCACAGCGGATTTTGTTGGCTTCTTTGTCTTGCCATACTTGATCTAGCGAAATCAACGCAATTTTCATCAAAGAATCTCCTCTAGATACCATACAGTATATCTACTACTTTCAATCAGATGAAAAAAATGGGAAGCAGCTTTGCACCACCTCCCAAATAATTTTTTATCAGTAAGCCCTATAGCAAGGACTTAGCAGCAGCATACACCGCATCAGTGGTAATACCGAAATACTCATATAGATCCTCTGCAGGAGCTGAGTCGCCAAAACTACGCATACCAATAATTTTACCCTCTAATCCTACATATTTATACCAATAATCAGCGATAGCAGCCTCAACTGCAACTCGTTTGGTAATCTTTGCTGGTAAAACTGATTGGCGATATTGATCCGATTGTTTTTCGAAAACTTCACAGGAAGGTAGTGAGACCACTCGTACTGCAACGCCATCAGATGCTAGGCGCTTCGCAGCGTCCATCGCTATGGAGACTTCACTTCCAGTTGCAATCACTATGACTTCTGGCTTTGCAGAACTCTCCCAGAGGATATACCCACCCTTTTCAATTGCTTTGACCTGTTCAGGGGTTCTTTTTTGCGGTATTAAGTTTTGACGACTGAGCATCAGTGCTACGGGACCATCTTTCCTTAATACGGCCCGTTTCCATGCAACTGCAGTTTCAACTGCATCAGCTGGGCGCCAAGACTCCATGTTTGGTGTTATGCGCAACATAGCCGGCTGTTCAACCGGTTGGTGGGTAGGTCCATCTTCCCCTAATCCAATAGAATCATGCGTATAGATAAAGACAACATGTAAGCCCATCAAAGCTGCCATTCTGACCGCATTGCGAGCATATTCCATAAAGATTAAGAAAGTAGCGGCGTATGGGAGGAAACCACCATGCAATGCTATTCCATTCGAAATTGCTGACATAGCAAATTCTCGTACGCCAAAATGAAGATAGTTACCTGAGGCATCATCCCCGGTAATCGCTTTAGATCCATCCCATATAGTTAGGTTAGAGGGGGCTAAGTCAGCTGAACCACCAATTAAGCCAGGAAGATCGGGACCAATATGGTTCAAGACCATCTGTGAGGCTTTTCGTGAGGCAACTTTTATACCTTCAGCTTGCCATTGGGCTGTGAGTGCATCGAACTTCTCTTCCCATCCCTCAGGGACATCACCTGCTAAACGATTAGTGAACTCAGCTGCCTCGACCGGATATTTTTTGGCATAAGCGGCAAAAAGTTTCTCCCATTCAGCTTCATACGTAGCACCTTTAGCTGTGCAATCCCAAGCTTCATAGATTTCTTTTGGTATAAAGAATGGTTCATCATATTCCCACCCGAGTGCTTCACGGGTTAGTTTGATCTCTTCGACTCCCAAGGGAGCACCATGGCTAGCTCCTGTTCCAGCTTTATGGGGTGAACCGAAACCAATGGTTGTACGGCAACAGATAAGAGAGGGTTTATCAGTAACAGTCTTGGCTTCTTTCAAAGCCGCTGCCACGGCCTCATCATCGTGGCCATCGACTCCTCGCACAACGTGCCAGCCATAGGCTTCAAAGCGCTTAGCAGTATCGTCAGTCAACCAGAGATCAACGTCACCGTCAATTGAAATCTTATTATCATCGTAGAAGGCTATTAATTTGCCAAGTTTCCAAGTCCCAGCCAAGGAGGCTGCTTCATGGGAAATTCCTTCCATCATACATCCATCACCCATGAAGGTGTACGTATAATGGTCAACAATAGGAAAGCCTTCTTTATTATACTGCGTAGCAAGAATCTTTTCGGCTGTTGCCATACCGACGGCATTAGCAAAACCTTGACCTAATGGTCCTGTCGTTGTTTCCACTCCAGGGGTTATCTTATACTCTGGGTGCCCCGGTGTCTTGGAATGGAGTTGACGAAAATCTTTAAGCTCTGCTAGTGGTAAATCATAACCACTGAGATGGAGTAGAGAATAAATAAGCATTGATCCATGCCCATTTGAGAGGATGAACCGATCTCTATTTGCCCATTGCGGGTTCTTCGGATTGTGGCGCATATTCTGCCGCCAAACGACTTGAGCGATATCAGCCATCCCCATTGGAGCCCCAGGGTGCCCTGAATTGGCCTTTTGCACACCGTCCATACTAAGAATTCGCAAAGCGTCCGCTAATTTCCTGTTATCCATCTGTTTTCTCCCATATCTAGTGGTTATATTTTCCAGATATACCCTCTTAATGGGCATACCTATCACATATAGTGTATCTAGTGGGACTCTGAAGGTCAACAACATTGCTGTGGATGTCAGGCAATTCAACTGGTTGCATTTAAAGGAAAAGTATTTGCCACTTGCAATAATGTTTAAAATTTTTATGGGGGACGAATGTATTAAAGCTATCCAAAAAATTCCCTGTAACTTATATGTTGGTTTAACTTTATTAAAACGGAAAGAGCTATCACTTACTTAGAAATCGAACAGCTCTGGCAGGCATTAAATTTTGATAATCCAAATTAGAAAAACCGGCAAGGACACCGCAAGATACTTACAACCAAGTATCTTCTTCAGTATTTGTTTATAATTTCGCCAAACTTCCCAATCAATGTTTTAATTACTCATAAGCTATTTGCCAGCTACCACTTCGGTGATAACTAACAGCTCCATTGAGTTCTAAATCTATTAAGAGGGGGAGTAGCTTTGATTCTTTTAATTGCAGAGCTGCGGCAAGCTCTTTTGTTGGTAAAGGAGTGTATTGGAGTAGATCAGCAATGAGAGTACAGAGTCGTTCATTCTCTGAACCGATTGGTGCAGAGGTCTTTACTCTAGATTGCGGATGGTAGGAAAATATTCTCCGTAACAGTTGCGGTGTACGTTCACTAGTTCCATTACATGTATCTCTTTCTCCTTTTTCAAAAAGCATATACACTGGCCGCTTATACTCTAATGCGGCATGCACAATTGAGCGAGAAATACTCTGGGATTGACCACCAATTGTGACCACTTCATCAGACCACATGGCAATATTTCGATTACGCTTAAAAGATCGAACTACTGTGGGACTTATACCAACAGCATATTCACTTAAAAGAGCTCCTTTTTTGGTCACGCTCTCTAATAACGGCCAAGCTTCTAAAGGATAACAGTGATCTAGTCCACCTCCGCTGAAGGCGTAGACTACCTGTTCTTCACCCACAATTTGATGCAGATCCTCTCTTGAAGTTCCAAATGAAACACCTGTAGCGAATGCAAAACCACGGGATCGATAATAGCGACAAATAGCCTTATAATTTTCATTCTGTTCCTTGGCTGAACCAGAGAGCCCAACGATAGGAACTTCAGGATTATGTAACTGCCCACGATAGTAGTACACCAGTGGTGCATACCGGTCTTCCTTGGCAACTGCGCGATAGTATGGCGATTGGTAAGTGAGTACTTTTATATTGAGCCGTTGATGCAACTTCATGATCTCCTCTACCCGAGTTATTTGTGAAGTCCGCATGGAGGTATAGGAAAAAGGATTTCCAGGTTGGGCAAAGGTTCTCGCTGTACGCAAAGTTTCTGGTAAAATTTCATCTGCGGATAGCGCTAAAGCTTCTCGTAAATCGTGATCTGTAGCTTCAAATATGGCTTGTGGTGTTCCAAAATATGTGAGTAGTTTCTTCTTCTGCGTTATTTTCACTCCTTGTAATTCATGTAACCAAACCCAGTAAATTTCTTCTTCTTTTCGTTCCTTGGCATATGAAAGGCAGCTCCCTACTGCCACTAAATCATTCCTTCGAACTAATATTGCCACGAAATTGTCCTCCTACACCAACAACCGGTACACAAATTGTTTTGCTTCAGATTATTTGAACTGGACAAAGATAATCCATTTAGTCATAGTAGGAAGAAAGGAAATATGTATGTGGAGAAGAAAACAGACCGCACCTATCGAATCAAAATTAAAAGATATTCCATTCATTAAGGTTGCAGGAGAGCCTTCCGATAAACCGCTTACCCTCTTTGCCTTAAGCACCTGTGGTTTTTGCAGAAGAGCCATTGCATTTCTACAAGACCATAATATAGCCTATCAATATGTTTATATGGATCAATTGCCAAGGGAACAACAGGATATCATCCGCTCTTATGTTAAGAAATCTTATCGTGTGTCTCTTTCATTCCCCTTTCTATGCTTAGGTGAAGCGGACTATCTTTCGGGATTTATCAAAGTAGCTTGGGAAAAGGAGCTTATAAATGAATAAAAAAAGAGAGTTAGATGTCAATGCGTTTGTGCAGCGGACAGCTAAGGTCTATGGATGGGAAGTCCAGCCAGATAAAACTTTTTTAGATGAGCTAGTAGAAGGATTGGAAAAAAACTTAGAGCGTCTCGGGTATCTCCAGTGCCCTTGCCGCCTCTCCTGGGACGACAGAACCAAGGATAGAGATATTATTTGCCCGTGTACCTATGCAGCTGCTGATATTGACGAATATGGTCACTGCTTTTGCGCACTATTTTGCTCATCTGAATTTATCAAAAAAGGCTTGGAACCTACCAGTATCCCCGAACGGAGACCTGAACACCTCTACCCCTGATACGCTACCAGTCGGGACCGTTAAAATAGATACTACCCTGAGGAAGCTCCTGTAGGCGTATAGGTTTGAAATATAATAAATCGTGTTTAAATTCTCGTCTAGATTTTTCTCCATTTTCAGTGGTGACCCAGATACTAGTCTCGGGTACAGCAACCCAACCAAGGTCTGTATAGAGTTTTGCCACATGTGGTCGACAAAATAATAACCCAAAATCTAATTCCTGTTGGAAGGCTTCCTCCTCTACTTTTTGTAACAAGGTTTTCGCAATGCCAAGATTCCGCAAAGCTTCTACCACATATACATTTTGAATACCAAAAATGACATACGAGGTATTAGCGATGGTTATAGTACGCTCGATGACACCACAATGAGCAACAGGATCATCTGATGAATCAAGGACCACTACGCTCCAATGAGGAAACGACCCTTTCCACCCTCTTGAATGCTTGAAGTACCAAGCACTATGAGGAAAACAGACACAGAGGTTAGTGCGGATCTTTTTATCGAGTTCATCATCAATACAATCTTCCCTATACACTACAAAGCGCAACTCTTTTTCAAACAAAACGATCCCCAATTGTCATCGATTAGGTGGTGACACAAACAATGCCATTGCTGCCCGTAAATTCTCTATCTTCTGGTCTATATTTCTAATGTTTTCATTCACGCGTACAATATCCCGACCCAGTGTAAGAAAATCATCTGCATTCTCATAGCCAGCTAATCGGACAAATTCATCTAGGGCACTATATAAGCTTGTAAATTCACCTTCAAGCTTCCCGAAATTTGATTTTAGATCCACCACGCTACTGGTTTTAGCGAATCCAGCTAACTCTGACTCAATCGCGTCAAGTTTCACTTGTAGAGTCCCCATAAAAGCGAACGTCTCTTCCAACTGCTGTGCAAGTTCCGATTTTAACACAAAACCGTGCTGTGATTTCTCTAGTTCGTCTATTTGGGATTGCATGTGGTCTAACGCTACTTGATGAGAGACTTTATACTGTTCATACTCTTCTAGGGCTACACTGCTAGCGCACCCAGAAAAGATACCGGTTACTATAACGAGTAAACCGATAATCCTAAACATCTTTTTCATGCCAACCTCCTATGTAAGTACCGCTAACTGTATAGCAGTACGTAATGTACACAAATTTATTAAACTAAGACTTCTTAGAGTACCATACTATTATTAATCTCGCTATAAAGTATTTAGAGACATTGTGAAGATAATTATTGAAGGACCAATCTCAGGTAAACATACAAGCTCAACTTTTCCGCCCTGCTATTAATCTCCAATTTCTATATGGGGTAACTTGTCAGATTTCAAAGATGTTGCCCAACTTTTCAATTGCCCTACAGTTGGAAATTGGGCGGTAACTCTTACTCTATCTTCCTCCTTATAGACTAGAGGCTGCTTATAAAGATTCCAGCGCCAGAGCGGCACATATCCCACTTGGTGGGCAATACACACGATATCTTCTTGATGTAAGGTAGGGCACATCGTTGTGCGGATTTCGTAAGGAACAGACGAATCTCTTAATAAGGAGAGGGTAGAGGCGACCAATTCTCCTTGAGCATTTTTGCCACATATTTCTTTGTACCGTAGCCAAGGCGCTTTAACATCGAGAGCAATGTAATCAAGTAAACCTTGCTGAATTAGTGCTGAAATAACCTTAGGACGACTCCCATTGGTATCGAGTTTTACCAGATATCCCAGTTTTTTTATCACAGTAATACATTCAGCCAGATCTGATTGTAAAGTTGGCTCTCCACCACTAATCACGACCCCTTCAAGTAATCCAGCCCGCTTTTCTAAAAAAGAATAGAACTGCTTCAATGAAATTTTTGGCTCAGAAACCTCTCTATTTCCACAACTATTATTGTCGATAAGAGGTCGATTATGACAGTAAAAACAATCATATTGGCACCCTTGGGTAAAGACAATACAAGCAAGACGCCCTGGATAATCCAAGAGCGTCGATCCCATTAATCCTCCAATTTTCATAGTGCCAACTGGTGTGATGATATTTTTGGCATAACATAGGATGTACGCAACCGATGTTCTTCTCGCTTGCCAGGATGAAAATCTCGTACCGGCCGTAAATAACCTACTACGCGTGTCCAGACTTCGGTCTCTCGCCCACATAGCGGACAAACGGCAACTTCCCCAGTCAGATAACCATGCTCATCACACGTTGAAAAGGTTGGAGTGAGCGAAACATAGGGTAGCTTATAATGTGAAAAAATATTTCTTAGAAGAGTTTTAGCTACCGAAGTATCCTTAATACGTTCTCCTAGATAAAGGTGTAATACCGTGCCACCAGTATACTGACATTGCAAATCGTCTTGGAGATCCAAAGTTTCAAAAAGATCATCAGTGTACCCCACTGGTAACTGGGATGAATTAGTATAATATGGCACTTCAATACCAGCTGTAATAATATTGGGATAATCTTGACGATCCAATTTTGCTAAACGATAACTGGTACCTTCAGCTGGCGTAGCTTCTAAATTATAAAAATGTTTGGTTTCTTTTTGATGTTCAACTATTTTTTCACGTAATAGATTCAAAGTCCGCAGGGCAAAATCTTGCCCAAATTGGGTAGTAAGACTACCATCACTGCCAAATAGGTTAAGCGCAGCTTCTTCCATTCCAACCAAACCAACGGTACTAAAATGATTGGCCCAATACGAGCCTTCGCGTTCTTTTATTTCAGCAAGCCAACGAGCACTAAAAGGATACATTCCTCGTTCAGTTTCCTGTTCAACAATTTTTCGTTTTAATTCAAGGCTTGTAACAGCGACATTAACTAAGGCAACTAATCGAGTCTGAAAATCATCCTCGTCTTGAGCTTCATAGGCCAAACGAGGGAGGTTCAGCGTTACTACTCCGATTGAACCTGTCAAAGGATTTGAACCAAATAATCCCCCACCCCGCTTACGTAACTCGGTAGTATCCAGTCTAAGTCGGCAACACATCGAAAGAGCATCCTCAGGAGAAAGATCACTATTCACGTAATTAGAGAAATATGGAATTCCATATTTACACGTCATTTCCATAATAGCATCGGCTACAGGACCTTCCCATGAAAACTCTTTGGTAACGTTAATTGTTGGAATGGGGAAAGTGAAAACACGACCACTGGCATCGCCTTCCATCATTACCTCACAGAAGGCTAGATTAAATATATCCATTTCGGCCTGGAAATCGCCATAGGTGGCATCAAGTACTTTACCACCAATAATTACCCCTTGATTACGCATTCGTTGTGGGACCGTGAGGTCAAAAGTTAGGTTACTAAATGGACACTGAAAACCAACTCGAGTAGGAACATTCAGATTAAAGACAAATTCTTGTACTGCTTGTTTTACCGCACGATAGTCTAATGCATCATAGCGAATAAAGGGAGCACAGTATGTGTCAATCGAAGACCAAGCTTGAGCACCAGCACTTTCTCCTTGTGTAGTAAAAGTCGCATTCACTATTTGTCCTAATAGTGATGGTAAATGTTTAGCCGGTTTCGAAGAAACCTTTCCGGTAATTCCCCCAAATCCCATGAGCAACAACTGCTGGAGATCCCATCCACAACAATAGGGCCCAAAGAAGCCTAAATCATGGATATGGAGAGCTCCTCGCAGATGGGCATCACGAATCTCAACTGGATATACTTCATGTAACCAATACTGTTTAGTAAAAGATTCACGAATATAGTTATTCATCCCATTCACTGATTTACGGGTATTCGCATTTTCTTTAACTAACCAATCGGTATCATCCAGATAATTGCGAAACAGTTTTTGGGTTGCATCGATTAGGATGCGACCTTCCCGCACTTTGCGACGCTCTTCGCGATAGAGAATATATGCTTTAGCAGTTGCCGAAGCCCCACTTTGCATAAGTTGTTGCTCAACAATGTCTTGAATTGTCTCAACGCCAACTCTCTCCACCTCTAATAGGGCAGCCTGCTGCAAGACTGCTTGAGCTAATCGGTTTGAATCGAGAGTTTCATTAGCAGCCAAGGCTGCTTTGGCGATTGCTTGGGAAATTTTCTGTCCATCGCAGAAAACAACCTGCCCATCTCGTTTAATCACATAAGTTAGCATATGTTGCTCCTCCCGTGAAGGCGCAGGGCATGGCATGGGATATAATAATCCACGCCGATGTCATACACCGTGACGGCGCGTCTGGGTAGAGAGGTCTTCTGGCTCAGGCTCTACAGATTTCTGTCTCCTTCCCGGATTTCTCCAGTGGATATGACAGGATCCTAACCTTCACAGCGGCGGGACCGCGTGGGTATTCATACCCAACTTCCCTGACTCTACTCACACAAGATATAGTGTATTTGTACACAAAGGTACACTACAGATAGTAGGAGGTTCCTCATTCGATGTCAATGAATATGTTAACAATTACCAAATTATTTGGTAAAGATCCTCTTATTAAGCACATATAGAAAGTAATTACATGATGATAAAATTACGGTGCTTGTTTTGTAAAGAGGATCCCTTACATTACCCCTTCAAACGTTCTATACCACAGCAACCATATCAATTTCAATGAGCGTATCAACCGTAAAGGCCGCCTCAACTGTTCTTCGAGCCGGCTTGGCGTCAGTAAAGAATTTGGCATAGACTTCATTCATGCCGTCATAGTCACGGCGGATATTAGTAAGGAAAATGTTCACTTTTATCACATTGTCGAACGAAGTGCCCGCTGCTTCTAATATTTCCTGTAGCTGTAAAAGAGCCTGTTCAGTCTGCCCTTTTATATCACCGTCAAGATAGAGTTTATCCGGATTCTTCGGATCCATTGCCATAATTCCAGAGGTAAAAACCAAACCTCCTATATTCTCAACCTTAACAGCTTGCGATAATGGTAAACTTGAACCCGCAGCTTTTCCAATCCTAATGCATGTTTTTTTCATTACGTTATTCCGCCTTTTAATCATTATGTAGTCACAACTATCTAGTTATCCACACTAATACACATTTGTCAACGCAAGGGTCTTTTTGAAATGAGTTTTTAATTTTGGTTATATAGTGTTATTTGATCCTTACTACTTTGCACTGTCCTGAGCATGTAAGACTTTGACCATCTGTAAATGGGACGCTAGTAAAGTTTTTGCAAGGGCATTGTTATTGTCGAGTAAGGCTTGGTAGATACCTTCATGATCAGCTAACAATTGGGCAGCATCTTCGTGTTTTTCTAAGACGAGCGAACGCCCTCCCCTGACAGCATGCTCAAATAAGGAAACGATTAGTTCTAGCACTTTTTGCAGAATAAAGCTTTCTGAAGCCAGCAACAAAGATCTATGAAATTCAATATCGGCTAAAGCGCCTGCTTCGGTATCATCTTCTTGAAGCGCTCGCCGCATTTCAGTAATAGCTAGAGCCAAAGGCTCTAAGGCCTCTTGGGACATTTTAGCAGGGAGTAATTCTATCGCTCGTATTTCGATTAACTCACGAAGCTCTAGTAATTCGATATCAAATTGTTCGCGGGAAAATAGGAGCGGAGCAACAACTGAGATAAAAGGTCCTAGCTCCATCTCCTTAAGATAAGCCCCGCCTCCCGGTTGTATATCAATGAGTCCAATAATCTCTAATACTCGTAAGGCTTCACGCACAGAAGGGCGAGAAACGGCAAAAGATTCCGCTAATTCACGCTCAGAAGGTATTTTATCCCCAGGCTGTAAGGCTCCGGTACTTACCAAATGGACAAATTGTTCTAAGATATATTGGTAAATCTTTCTCGGAGCAATGGGCTTAAAACCTGTGTTGGTATCGCGTTCTTTCATTAGAAAATTGTACCAGAAGCTAGGCAGAAATACAACAAGAAGCATAGTAGTATTACTTATATAACTGGTAATACCAGTTGACAGGCTCCAAAACCTCTCGTATTCTTTTAAGGGAGGTTCTAATGCATATAATTGTTCTAATTAAACAAGTCCCTTTAACTGCAGATGTGGCTATTGACCCTAAAACTGGTGTTATTCAACGTGAAACGGGAGAAACTAAACTTAATCCCTATGATCTATATGCTTTGGAAGCTGCCTTACGCCTTAAAACTCAATATGGTGCTAACATTAGTGTCTTGACGATGGGACCTCCACAGGCTGAAGCCGTAGTGCGTGAAGCCTTTGCCATGGGAGTTGATGAGGGATTTTTACTTACTGACCGCGCTTTTGCTGGCTCGGATGTATTGGCGACTGCGTATGCTCTTTCTCAGGGGCTTAGGACGCTCGAAAGTTTTGATCTTATCATCTGCGGTAAACAAACTACCGATGGCGACACAGCCCAAGTAGGTCCCGAAATTAGTGAATTCTTAGGGGTTCCCTGTCTCACTGCGGTGCAACAAATTTTAGATGTACAAGAATCAATGCTGACGGTGGTTTCTGATACAGGAGCTTCTCTTATTACTGCAACTGTTGATTTACCGGCTTTGATAGCGGTCGATAAAGATATTTACCAACCGCGACTTCCTTCGTATCTCCGTATGAAACAAACCCAACAAAAACATATTCACCATATTACCCTCAACGATCTAGAAGATACGAATACTGCCCATTATGGTTTGGATGGTTCTCCGACCCAAGTTATTAAAATATTTCCTCCTGCAAGTAATCCTAATTTTGAGATCTGGAACCAAGGCAACTTAGCTGACCAACTCTATCAATTTTTAAAAAATGAAAAGTTCTTACAGGAGATTTCGTAATGAAAACAATAGTAGTGCATCAAGAGCTCATTAGTGATGCTCAAGAGTTGCCAAAGCTTTGCCCTTTCGGAGCGATAATCGCTCACGACAACAGTATTGAAATCACAGAAGAGTGCCGATTATGCCTTATTTGTGTTCGTAAGGGTCCCAAAGGGGTCTTTACCCTAGATGCAGGCCAAACAGTAGCCCCAAAAATAGACATGAGCCAATGGCGGGGTATTTTAGTCTATATTGAACAGCACGGCGATCATATCCACCCAGTTTCGTTAGAAATGTTAGGAAAAGCCCAAGAGCTAGGAGCAAAATCTAACCAACCTATCTACGCAGTTATGATTGGCACAAACCTCACTGAGCGAGTACATGCCCTCTTTTCATATGGCATTGATACTATGGTTGTTTATGATAACCCCGCTTTTAATTATTTTAGAACTGAACCCTACACTGCTGCTTTACACGATGCAATAACACAGCTCCGACCTTCGGTAGTTTTGGTAGGTGGAACGACCAACGGGAGGATGGTAGCTCCTCGTTGCGCAGCTCGTCTTAAGACCGGGCTCACAGCTGATTGCACTTTTCTAGATATCCAGCCAAATGGAGATCTGGATCAGATTCGGCCCGCTTTTGGGGGTAACATCATGGCCCATATCAGGACAACGCGGCACCGACCACAATTCGCAACTGTTCGTTATAAGATATTTGAAGCTGCTAAAAAACTCACAGAAAAAGAGATACAAGTAGTCTCTGTATTTAAGAATAAACCCACTGTGCTATTCCAAGAACTAGAAACTGCCAAACTCTCTAGTAACATCAAAATCCTCCAAGAAGAGGCTAAGGGTGTGGGTACCTACATCGAAGATGCTAGTATTCTCATAGCTATTGGTAAGGGAGTTGGCAAAGCTTCAGCACTCCCCCTCTTTGAAGAACTTGCTCTGGCTCTAGGGGGAATGGTGGCCTGTACGCGACCATTGGTGGAGAATGGATGGATGGACCCACGCAAGCAGATCGGACTCTCTGGGCGAACAGTTAAACCTAAGTTAATTATTACGTGTGGAGTCTCTGGATCAGTACAATTTGCGGCTGGAATGAATAGTTCTGAACGTATTATTGCCATTAACATCGATCCGAAAGCTCCCATTTTCAAGACCGCTCACATTGGAATTGTAGGTGATGTATTTACAATTATCCCCCAATTACTTTCACACTTACAGGGAAAAGGAATGAAACATGCGCAATAATTATAATGCAGTGACACCTGCAGATATTACCAACCTAACAGCGTTGTTAGGCGATCCAGATCGATTAGTAGCGGGAAGTGCTATTCATGAAGATTACAGTCATGATGAATTGCATGCCCTGATAAAAGTACCTGAAGTATTAATTGAAGCCATCACGACTGAAGAAGTTTCGGCAATTCTACGCTATGCAACATCACGCAGCATAGCTGTAACCCCCCGAGGGCAAGGAACGGGGTTGGTGGGAGGAGCAGTTTCGCTCTATGGGGGCATTATGCTCTCTTTACAGAAAATGAATAATATTCTTGAGTTGGATTTGCAGAATATGGTTTTAACAGTAGAAGCTGGGGTACTCCTCATGGAGATTGTAGAATATTTAGAATCTACAGGCTTTTTCTACCCGCCCGACCCCGGGGAGAAAAGTGCCACTATCGGAGGGAATATCAGCACGAATGCGGGGGGCATGCGGGCAGTGAAATATGGGGTAACTCGTGATTATGTGCGAGCCTTAGAAGTTGTTTTAGCTTCAGGTGAAATTATCCAAGTTGGTGGTAAAATAGCTAAAAACTCTTCTGGTTACAGCTTGAAAGATTTACTGGTTGGCTCTGAAGGGACTCTGGGTATTATCACAAAAGCAACGTTAAAACTTATCCCGCAACCAAAGGTAACCACGTCCCTACTTATTCCATTTGCTAATCTTGATGATGCTATTGCAGCAGTACCACCTGTATTGCAAGCTAAACAAGTTCCCACCGCTGTTGAATTTATGCAAAAAGAGGTTATCGAAGCAGCTTCTGAATACTTGGGGAGGCCTTTTCCCGATAGTTCTGCCGATGCTTATTTATTAGTTTCATGTGATGGTCCTTCACGTAAATTTGTGGAAGAATCAATTGCTGAAGTAGCTGAAGTGGCTTTAGCCCATGGGGCCATCGATGCCCTTATTGCAGACACCCCCGAACGACAACAGTCGGTCTGGGCCACTCGTGGAACCTTTTTGGAAGCCATTAAAGCCTCCACCTCGATGATTGATGAGTGTGATGTAGTAGTTCCCCGTGATCAAGTGGCAAGCTTTATTGCCTTTAGTTATGAGTTGCAAAAGAAATATGATATCCGGCTGATGAGTTTTGGTCATGCAGGAGATGGAAATCTCCACATCTATGCATTACGTGATGAATTAGATGATGCTGCGTGGAACACACGCGTAGAAGCTGTATTTACAGAAATGTACAAGCGTTCGCATGCTATAGGCGGCAAAGTATCGGGAGAACATGGTATTGGATTTGCAAAGAAAGATTATTTAAAAGCGTCGGAACAAAGCACCGCAATAGAGTTAATGCGGGCAATTAAAGATGCGTTTGATCCAAAAAACATTCTAAATCCAGGGAAGATTGTATAACGATACCCCGAAACTATTCAGGGTATCTAAGTTTTAT
>Ga0265294_10000496_pt1 | contig 52290 bp, 64 predicted proteins | sample MunlanPumphouse3_FD_192504 | JGI IMG/M metagenome (GOLD analysis project Ga0265294, IMG submission 192504) | Groundwater microbial communities from a municipal landfill in Southern Ontario, Canada - Pumphouse #3 | ecosystem: Environmental > Aquatic > Deep subsurface > Groundwater | place...
AATCGGCATCTATGGTGCCCGGACTGTTCAATACTCCAATGCCCTTCTTACTGGCCATTCCGCTGCGGGGACGTATCTGGGCCTCATAGCCCGGGGGCAATGCAATGAATATCCCTGTGGGAACAAGAACCCTTTCAAGGGGTTTGATAATCAATTCCGAGTCTACATTCGCCCGCATGTCCATCCCGGCCGATAACAGGGTAGCATAAGACGGAAGAGGGTATGGTGAATGATTTACAATTTTTACCTTCATATCTGCAAAGGTACATAAAATAAAAAAACGTAACTTTGTGTTCCTTTGCAAAACAGATAGTATTCAAAATCTATTGTTATATGAAACACAAAATTCTTATCCTTTTTTTTATGAGCGCTATTATTTTTGGATCATGCCAAAACAACCGGAAATCCAAAGTATCTGATGAGTCCGGCCAGCCGGCTGTCCCAGAGGCCCAGGCACCCGCCCTGGCATTCGATCCGGCATCTCTTCCCGAGGAGCCTGTTTTTGAATTGAAAACCTCAGAAGGCACCATGGTGATCAAACTATACAAAGACACGCCCCAACACCGGGATAACTTTGTGAAACTCGCCTCGGAACGTTTTTATGATAACATTCTTTTCCACAGGGTGATCAAAGGCTTTATGATCCAGTGCGGCGACCCCCAATCCCGTGGTGCGGAGCCCAATGTACGTCTTGGATCTGGTGGACCCGGCTATACCGTGCCTGCGGAATTTGTGGCCACACTTAAGCATAAAAAAGGGGCCATTGCCGCTGCACGCACAGGAGATAGCGTAAATCCCCAGAAAGCTTCATCGGGCTCCCAGTTCTATATTGTTCAGAATGAAGAAACCTGCCGCCAGCTCGATGGCAGTTACACTGTTTTCGGGGAAGTGATCCAGGGAATCGAGATTATTGACAAAATTGCCGCGACCCCAACGGGAGCTGCAGACCGTCCGGTAAAAGATATCCGTATTATAAGCCTGTTACCCGTTCAGACTGAATAATCAATCCGTATCGTTTAGTGAGAAGCGTCATATACCGAATACCTCTTTTGCTGCTGCTTTTCGGCCTCATAGCCTGTGAAAAGCAGCAAGTTCCAATCATTACCCCAAAACCGGGAACCGTATCGCTTTCGTTAAGTTGCCAGGGCGCAACAGTCATCGATTTCGAAACGGGCACGGAACTCTATGGAATGAGTTCATCCTATCCCATGGTACCGGCCAGCATGACCAAGGTGATGACCATGTATATCGTTTTTGACCGCATAGATAAAGGATTCCTCACACTCAACACAAAGATACCCGTCAGCGAGTACGCTGCCATGCGTTCCGTTAACCCCGGAGAATCAAACGTACCGCTCAACGAAACGGAAACATACTCCATAGATGAGCTTATCGCCGCCCTGTGTGTGGTATCGGGCAATGCCTGCGCCGTTGCACTGGGAGAATTTCTTTCCGGCGGAACGGAATCCGATTTTGCAGGAATTATGAATCATTACGCAGATTCTTTACAATTAACGGCTCATTATACCGATGCATCGGGGCTGTCAGACGGGAATTCCGTTTCTCCCAAATCCATGGCGCTTCTGACAAGGGATTTTATACGGCGATTCCCGGTGATTCTCACCTATACGTCCATGACCGGTCTGAATTTCAGGGGAGAGAACTACTCTGCCACCAACGGACTATTGCCCGGAAAATCTTATGCCTATAATGGATGTGACGGATTTAAAACCGGGTATACCAATGCAGCCGGATTATGTATTACCGCAACGGCACAATTGGGCGGAAAACGGGTCATAGCCGTAGTAATGAAAGCTCCCACCTCGGTACTTCGTTACCGCGATGCAGCCACTCTTATGGATTATGGCTTAACTACACTGTTGAATCAATAGTATTCAGGGATTCATCCAGTCTGTAAACCGGCAGTCGAGAATGCGCCTTATGGCGTCCGAGGCTTCTTTGGCAGCCGTATGGACTCCGAACTCCATACATTTGGCATAGGCATTCAATGCATCGCCCCATCTTTCCGCGCTACGATACAACCCGCCCAGCTTATACCAGGCCCTCTGTTCGCGCTTTCCTTCCTCAGTAGCAACAAACTCCTCGAGCTCTTCAATAGTGTTAAGATAATCTATTCTTTCCATATGCTTTTTTCTCCCGGAATAAAATTACACAATCCCTGAAAATCCCATAAAAGCCATAGCAAGGATGCCGGCTGTGATCAACGCGATAGGAACGCCCCTGAAGGGCTTGGGAACGCCCTGAAGATCCATCTGCTCCCTCATGCCGGCAAAAATAATCAGAGCCACGGCAAAACCCACGGCCATTGAGGCAGTATACACAACGGCCTGAGGCAGGTTAAGCATTGCCGGCGTTCCTCCAAAAGTAAATTCTTTGGTAACCACTAAAATAGCAACCCCCAAAACAGCACAGTTGGTTGTGATGAGCGGAAGAAAAATACCCAGGGCCTGATAAAGGGCGGGAGAAATCTTCTTCAGAATGATCTCTACCATTTGAACCAAAGCGGCAATAACAAGAATAAAGGTAACCGTCTGCATAAATTCAATATGGAGCGGCACCAGAAGGTATTGTTGTGCAAGATAGGTCATAAGCGTGGCCAATGTCATAACAAAGACAACGGCGGCGCCCATTCCCATGGCAGTGGACACTTTATTGGAAACACCCAAAAAGGGACATATCCCCAGGAATTGTGTTAAAACAATATTGTTAACAAAAACGGCAGAAATGATAATGATTACGTATTCCATATGCTATGCCTTTTTTGATTTGAATTTATTGAACAGTACCATAAGGTAGCCCAGTGCAATGAAAGCACCGGGTGCCAGAATAAAGATCAGCATCCCGTCACCGGCTATGATTTTATGCCCAAAGAAAGATCCCGAGCCCAATAATTCACGCACGGCCCCAAGCACAGTCAGAGAAAGGGTAAATCCCAATCCGATTCCCAGCCCGTCAAGGAATGAATCAAAAACGGAATTTTTGCTGGCATAAGCCTCAGCCCTGCCCAGCACAATGCAGTTTACCACAATAAGCGGAATGAAAAGGCCCAGCGTTTCGTACAACGCAGGCACGTAAGCCTGCATCACCAGCTGCACAACAGTCACAAATACGGCAATGACCACAACATATGCAGGGATACGGACTTTTTCAGGGATCATGCGTGCCATGGACGATATTACCATATTGGAAAGCATCAGCACAAAGGTAGTGGCCAGCCCCATGCCCATACCATTCATGGCAGAAGTGGTAGTTCCCAGAGTGGGACACATTCCCAGAACCAGAACGAACGTGGGGTTTTCTTTAATTATACCCTTCAGGATAAGTTTTATTTTATTCATGGTTCCCTCCTTTTTCCTTTGCATCCATAAAGGCTGTATAGGCAATATCCAGCACATCACAGAATGCACGCGAACTAATAGTCGCCGCGGTAATGGCATCCACATCGCCGCCGTCCTTCCTCACAGACAAAGAGAAAGTGGCTGGGTTTTTACCTTCGAACTGGGTGCTGAAAGAACTTTTGCGCGGATCGAGCTTATCGCCGAGACCGGGTGTCTCGGAATGTGAAATGATGGCCGTTCTGAAGATGGTCCCGTCAGGCAGGAATCCGACCATTACTTTTACAGGACCGCCGAATCCTTTGGAAGATACAGCCTCTACCGCCGAACCCACATATTGTCCTTCCGCTGTGGCCGGATAGATTGTTACCTTTTTCCCGCTTACCTCCCATTCATAAGATTCTTCGGCCGGCCTGTTATCGAAGGACGGCAACACCTGAGCAATGGCATTGTTCACCTTTGCCTGCTGCGCGGCTGCAATGGGCTCGAAAGTCAGCAGGTATGCTCCGCCCATTACGGCAGATCCTCCAAAGCAAATTAGCAGCAGGGTAAGAAGCATATTTTTGAAATTTGATTCTTTAGCCACGGCTCACCTCCTTTTTATATGCTTTAGGCTTGAAATACGTATTTAAAAGCGGAACAATGGCATTCATAAACAAAATCGCAAAGGAGACCCCTTCCGGATACGAACCAAAAACCCTGATAAGAATTGTGATCACGCCAATTCCCACGCCATATATAACCATTCCTGCGGCAGACATGGGCGATGTAACATAATCGGTAGCCATAAAAACAGCACCAAAAAGCAATCCGCCGGAAAGCAATTGAAGTACCGGATCTGCATAATGCAGCGGATCGGTCAGCCAGAGCACACCGGAGAAGATAAAAGCAGACAAAATCACGGAAACCGGAATATGCGGACGTATAACCTTTCTTGCCAACAGGTAAACCAACCCGGCCAGAATTGCCAGGGCCGAAGCCTCGCCCAGCGATCCCCCTATCTTGCCAAACAACATTTCAAGATAAGAAAAATCGTGCAATTCACTTATCTGTTCCATTGTCATGCCACTGGCCAGTCCTTCTTTTATTATACCTAATGGTGTCGCGCCCGATACGGCATCGGCCGTTTTATAACCGAAACTGAAAAAACCGTTCTTCACAGTCCAGTTTGTCATTTGTACGGGAAATGAAATCAGCAGAAAAACACGTCCCACAAGAGCCGGGTTAAACAAATTATGGCCCAGCCCGCCAAATGTCATTTTTGCCACACCAATTGCGATAACAGCCCCAATCAGCACCATCCACCACGGAGAGGAAGCCGGCAGGTTAAGTGCAAGGATCACGCCCGTCACCACGGCCGAGAGATCCCCCAGCGTAGTTTTCCGGCGCATGAGAAAACGTGTAATCAAGAATTCAACAGACACACAGGTGGCAACAGATACAGACAGGACCAGGAGCGCCTCCAATCCGGCAAAAGAAATACTCACCAGGACCGAAGGAATAAGGGCTATGATCACATCACGCATCAGTCGCCTGGTGGAATCCTTACTGTGAAGATGTGGAGCAGGAGAAATAAGTAATTGATCCATAAGTTATTTACGTTTATTCTTCAACGATGCGTTCTTTGCGATCCTCAACTGGTCCAGCAACGGAATATAAGCCGGACAGGAATACAGACAGCACCCGCATTCAATGCAATCAAAGATTCTGTTTTCATCCATTTCCTCTACCCGTGAAGCCATAGCCAATCGGTAAAGCAGGTACGGTTCCAGTCCCATGGGACAGGCCTGTGCGCATTTTCCGCAGCGAATACAATTTTGTTCTTCCTTTCTGCGAGCTTGTTTATCCGTAAGAAGCAGGAGCGCCGAGGTACTTTTCATTACCGGTCCTGCGGGCTCGGATACCGGTTTGCCCATCATCGGACCGCCGTTTACAATTTTGGTAAAAGCCGGGATAAGTTTTCCCTCGTGATCCATAGCACCCGAGGCAATCAGGAATTCCTGAACAGGGGTCCCAACCCTAAACCGGTAATTTTTCTGGATTGTCGGATCCTGAGAAGTGACCGTCAGAATATTTGATATCAGGGGTTTATTTTTCTGGACCGCTTCATATACTGCAAAAGCGGTTCCTACGTTCTGCACGACAGCACCCGTACTAATTGGGAGGGCGAAAGAAGGCACCCTGCGTTTCAGCACAGCATCTATCAGCTGTTTTTCACCTCCCTGCGGGTAACGTCTCTTCAGTGGTACAACCGTCCAACCCAGGTAATTTTCCACCAATTGTTGCATATAGCGGATGGCTTTAGGCTTATTATCTTCAATACCAATAATACCCCGCACGTCACCCAGTGCCCTGCGCATAAGTTCTCCTCCAATAAGAACCTCCTGTCCGTGCTCAATCATCAGCCGGTAATCCGAGGTGAGATAAGGCTCACATTCCGTGCCGTTGAGAATAAGGTATTCGGCTTTTGACCCCGGAGGAGGGGAAAGTTTTACATGGGTGGGAAACGCAGCACCACCCAATCCAACAACGCCGGCAGCGGCAATTTTTGTTATTGTTTCGGCAGGAGACACCGTTATCTCATTTTTAATATCGGGACTGCGGTCAATCCCGGGCAGCCACTCATCTCCCGTAACATCAATAACCACGGTTAGGACTTTCTTCCCGAGAAAATCGGGATAAAGGGCCACGTCCGCCACGGTGCCGCTAACGGATGAATGCACCCAGGCAGAAATAAATCCCCCCGGTTCTGCTATTGTCTGACCCACCTTTACAGTATCTCCTTTAGTCACAATAGGTTTGGCAGGAGCTCCCAGATGCTGGTTCATTGAAATAAAGACCCGCTTGGGGATAGGGAATTCCTCAACAGCCTGGTTCATGGAAAATTTGCTGTCATCGGGATGGATCCCCCCTACGGAAAACGTTCTACTCATTTTGTATAGATTCTTTTTTTAATGGGAAATTGACCTCCAGAATACAGTGGACGGGACACACCTCAACGCATTTACGGCACAAACGGCACTTGTTGAAGTCAATATATGCCAGATTATCCGTAACGGCAATGGCTTCGAAAGGACATGCCTTAACACATAATTTACACCCAATACAGCCGGCAGAACATACTTTGCGGGTATCAGCGCCCTTGTCCCTGCTGGCACAGGCCACGTAGACACGTCTGTTCTTGGGTCCTTTGGGCCGTAACTCCAAAATATTTTTTGGACACGCTTTTACACAGGCTCCGCAAGAAGTGCATTTTTCTTCATTAATGCCCGGAAGACCGGTCACCGGATCCATTTTTATAGCATCAAATGCACAGGCAACTACACAATCGCCCAGACCCAGACAGCCATACGAACAACCTGTGTCACTGCCGTACACGCTATCCATAACTTTACAGCTTTTGCTGCCGTCATAGATGTTTACGCGCGTACGCTTGTCACAGGATCCGCCGCATCGAAGCACAGCCACCATGGGCGCCTGCTCAGACGCCTGCTTGCCCAGAACGATCGCCACCTGTTGCATAACGGCGTTCCCTCCGACAGGGCAAAAGCACTTCTCCAGTGTTTCTGAGTTAACACATAATTCCGCGAAATTACGGCAACCGGCAGATCCGCAGGCACCGCAATTGGCACCGGGCAAAACAGCCACAACCTGATCAATCCGGGGGTCTTCAGTAACTTTAAATCTTTGAGCTACGAAATAAAGCACTACAGCCAATATTGCGCCTAAAAGACTAAGGGTCAATATTGTGTAAAGTAAAATAGAAGTCATTATGGATGCTATCTTTAAACAAATATAGAACAAAATAATAGATTGTTATCCCCGTTATTACCAGAATTCCCGTTAGCCATTCGGGGGCACCCAGCCAGACGCAAAGACCTGTGACAAGTCCCAAAAGCAGGCAGGGAACAACCATCGCCAGCCATACAGCCCTGAATCCCATACGGGTACGCATAACAATATATACTTCCTGTCCTACATAAGGATCCCATCCCGACGGTTTTTTAAGCCGGGTAATTTCCTTACGCTTTTTTTCGCTCATTGAACAGAAGCCTTTTGCATGGCATCCGGCACAGGCAGATTCGCTGATAATCTCTGCCTTCAAAGGGTCAATACAGGTAATAATCCCTCTGTGTCTGATCTCCGAATGACTGCCCATGTACTATTTAATTTTGCTGGTCAAAGGAAAACGAAGATTTTCGTAAGTGCCCAGACGCCCGGTAACACGCCCAATAACCACGGGCGATTCAAGATATAAAGGAATACGGTTGCGGTCGTCGCTTAACCAGAACAACATATCTTCCTTGCCGTCAAACACAACTCCTGCAACAGTCTGGGCTGCAAATTTAAGACATCTGAACGTCCCCGCACCGGGGATCTTTATTTCTGATTTTCCTTCGTACCTGAGATATAGCTCAAAGATTTCCTCGTCAATGGCAAAAGATATGGGATATATATCGCCGGGCTTCATAGAAGAAAAATCCATCGTGCGGAGAAAATAGACAAGAGACATGAAATCAAAAGTACAAATACGGCCGGGAAGTAAAGTGTCCTGAACCGATCCGTCTTTTCGTACTATCTTTGCTTCAATTGTATAATCGGGCCGGTAGTTATAGTAATTCTGTATGCTGTATTTTCCTTCGTGAATGTCACGCATGAAATAGTAAGGCCTTATATTTATTTTACTAAACCGACTTTCGTAATAGTCATCTACTTTAAAGAAGGTATTAAAGAATCTGGCTGTCTGGATACGGGCCCGTGCGGTGAACTGCGGCTGCGATCCGTTTATTCCGTCGGACAGACTGAGGGTAATAGTCCCAACATCGGTATTGACAACACCCCATTTGTAGCTGGCCACAATGGTCAGTTTTTCTCCGGCGTGAAAAGGAAGTTCGGATGGAGAAATATTCCTGACATCCAGACACTGCTTAGGATCATCCTGCGCGGTGCAGATCCCCGGATACAAAAGAGAGATCAGAAAAATAACCTTTATTTTAGAAAGCATTGAAATTATCGTTCAATTCGTTCATGTCATTCATACGTGATGAATAGGTGGTTGATTCATCCTGAGAGAACTCGGGTTCGCCTCCTTCGTTGATATCCAGGAAACGGATCTCCTCGCTGCGGAACTGCATCTGGAAATCACCCACGGCGCCGTTCCGGTGCTTGGCAAGGATCACTTCTGCAATCCCTTCCAGGGAGCGCCCGTTTTCATCTTCCTTAATACCGTAATATTCCGGACGGAAAAGGAATATAACGATATCGGCGTCCTGCTCAATAGCGCCCGATTCGCGCAAGTCACTTAACTGAGGACGACGGCTTCCCCCGCGGGTTTCGGCCGAGCGGTTCATTTGTGATAAAGCAATAATGGGAACATTCAGCTCTTTGGCAATAGCTTTGAGTGAACGCGAAATGGCAGCCACTTCCTGCTCGCGCATGCCCCTGAGTTCAGGGGGACCGGACATAAGCTGCATATAGTCTATTATAATCAGTTTGACTCCTTTACCGGAAACCAGTCTCCTGGCCTTGGCTCGAAATTCAAAAATGGAAAGAGACGGGGTGTCGTCAATATACAGAGGAGCCTTGGTCAGGTTAATGATACGCTGGTTCAGCTGTTCCCATTCAAAACTTTTTAACTTCTTTCCTCCCCGGATTTTTTCAGAAGACAAGCCGGTTTCGCTTACCAACAATCGTTTTACCAGCTGGGCGTCGGGCATTTCAAGTGAGAAAAAGGCAACCGGAATATGGTGTGTTACTGTCATATTGCGTGCCATTGTAAGAACAAAGGCCGTTTTTCCCATGGAAGGACGAGCTGCGATAACTATAAGGTCTGCTTTCTGCCAGCCGAGGGTTTTCCGGTCCAGAGAAGTAAAACCGGATGGAAGTCCGCTCAGGCCGTCCTCGCGCGACTGCACGTCGGCCAACTCGTCCAGAACTTCCCCAAGGATACTGTGTACGGGCCTTGTATCCCGCCTCAGGTTCATCTCCCCGAGATCGAAAAGTTTTTGTTGCGAAGCATTCAACAGTTCATCGGCCGGAATGGTGTCGTCAAAAGCATCGCGCAGAATGCCGTAAGAGGTGGAAATCAATTCGCGCTGTATAAATTTTTGAGTCAACACCTTGGCATGATATTCAAGGTGAGAGGCAGCGGCGACTCTCATAGTAAGCTGACTCAGATAATAAGGACCTCCTACATTATCCAGTTCGTCTTCTTTTTTCAGCTCTTCGGCTACCGTGTATAAGTCCACAGGATCGTGCCGCGAAACAAGAGCCATGATGGCAGCAAATATTTTACGATTGCTTTCTTTATAAAAGAATTCCGGCTTTACCGTCCCCACAATATCAAGAGAAGCATTTGGTTCCAGCAGCAGCGCTCCCAAAACAGCTTCCTCCATATCGAGGGCCTGTGGAGGCACTTTACCTATATCCAGGCCGACCATTTCTACCTGGGCATTGTCTTTAGCCTTTGAACTCTGATTATAGGCTACACGTTTTGCCATATAAATTCCTTTTTATTTCAACCGGTCAAGCGCATTGAGCACCTTCCGGCAGGTATATTCCAGTTCCTGCATACTAATGCATAACGGGGGTGATATTCTGAAAGCCGTGTCACAATATAGAAACCAGTCGGAAAGAACCCCTTCTTCCAGCAGCAGGCTTATCATCTGCTGCAACGAATCGGCAGAGCCCAGCTCAACAGCCAGCAAAAGACCTTCGCCCCTGATCTCTTTCACCCGGGGATGTTCCCCTATCACCTGCCGCACATAAGACGCCTTCTCTCCGGCCTGTCCTATCCACGGTTCCTGCAATAATACTTTCAAAGAAGCAAGCCCGGCGGCACAACAGACCGGATGTCCCCCAAACGTGGTAATATGTCCCAACGCCGGATTGTTTTGCCATGCATTCATCAACTCAGGTTTACAAGCAAGCGCTCCGAGTGGCATTCCGCCTCCCAGAGCCTTGGCCAGTGTGACAATATCCGGCACCACACCATATTTTTCCATGGCAAACAAGGTGCCCAGGCGTCCGAATCCGGTTTGAACCTCGTCAAATATAAGCAAAGTTCCCGTATCTGTACACCGTTTTCTTAGCGCCGGAAGAAATCCCGGGGCAGGTGTTATCACTCCTGCTTCTGCCTGCAAAGGCTCGGCGATTACACAGGCGAAAGTACCGTCAATCTTATTCAGGTCCTTAAAACTATTAAATTCCAGCGCAGTGATACCGGGTAAAAGAGGCCGGAAAGCCTGTCTGAAGTCTTCGTTCCCCATTATACTGAGCGCTCCGTGCGTACTGCCGTGATAGGCATTGCTGAAACAGGCAATATGACCCCGGCCTGTCACGCGTTTAGCCAGTTTCAATGCTGCTTCATTGGCCTCGGAACCGGAATTCACAAAATATACAGAAGACATCCCTCCGGGCAGATTTTCGGCCAGAAGAGAAGCCAGTTGCACCTGGGGACGCTGAATTATTTCTCCGTATACCATCAGATGGGTATAGGCATCGGCCTGCTCCTTAATGGCACGGATGACTTCAGGTCTGGCGTGGCCTACGTTACTCACAGAAACGCCCGAGATCAGGTCTACATATTGTTTCCCGCCGGGAGAAAGAAGAAACACCCCCTCCGCTTTCTGTATTTCAATACCTAATGGAGAGGGGGAGGTTTGCCCTACATGGGCAAAAAATTGTTCCCGTATGGTGGGTTTATTCTTCAAATGCCGAATCTACCAAAATTCTGCCACAATATTCACAAACAATGATTTTTTTGCTCATCTGGATATCCAGTTGACGCTGAGGAGGAATTTTGTTAAAACAGCCGCCGCAGGCATCGCGTTTGACGGTAACAACAGCCAATCCGTTGCGGGCATTGCTTCTTACCTTGTGGTAAGCAGAAAGAATGCGGGCATCTATCTGGCTTTGGATCTGATCCACTTTCTTTAGCAGCTCCTCTTCTTCCTTTGAAGTCTCCAGAACAATATTATCCAGTTCTTTCTTCTTCATTTCAAGGTCTTTCTTACGCTCTTCCAGCCGTTCTTTTGTGCTTTCCAATGAATCTTTCCTGTCTTTTAAAAGCAATGAAAATTCACGAATGTATTTTTCTGCCAGTTCGGCATCGAGTTTCTGGTTCTCAATCTCTTTAGATATGGAATCAAACTCACGACTGTTTTTTACATTTGTCTGCTGGGCCTCATACTTCGCAACCATGGTACGGGAGTTATCGGCATCAATCCTGCGAAAAGCAATATCTTTTTCAATATCGCGTATCTCCCTCTGGAAATTTTCTATCCTGGTTCCCAGTCCTTTTATATCGTCTTCCAGATCCTGTACTTCAAGAGGAAGTTCTCCTCTCAGAAGATGAATTCTGTCTATCTGGGAATCAGTCGCCTGCAAGTGATAAAGAAGACGGAGCTTTTCTTCCATTGACAAACCGCCTTCCAAATCCGCTTTTTGTAATGCGGTAAATGATCCGGCTTCTGTTGCTGCGGTTTTTGTCGTTTTCTTTGCCATAATAATTATTTGATTTTTAATATATTCGGATGGGATTTGTGTTTTTGTGGGCAATGCGGACGGCAAAGGTAGGGAATTTTTTTCTAAGCACATTGTTAAAATATGTCAACACACCCACTTCAGATTCATAATGACCTATATCTATGAGCATCATATGTGGTTCTACATCAAAATACTGATGATAGGAAAAATCGCCGCTAATATAAACCTGGGCTCCGCTTTCCAGCGCACGGGAAATAAGCGAACCTCCGCTGCCCCCGCACACAGCCACCCTCCGTACAGAGGAGATGAATGGTTCCGAACCTTTAAAATGTGAAATAGAAAAAACACTTTTTATCCATTCAAAAAAATGTACGGTATTCACTTCCTGTTGCGTATCACCCACCAGACCCATTCCGCAGGGTACGCCCCGGTGCGTTTCACCTTCACCGGCCAGAATAGACAGATTCTGAAGCCCGAGGGCTTCCGCCATAGCTCCGCTGACCCCGTCCATAACCTTATCTGCATTCGTGTGCACGCTGTAAATCACCATATGGTTGCGTAATGCAGCCGCTATGGTACGTTCTGTGGGAGTGACATCGCAAAGCTGTTTAATTCCTTTGAAAATAAGGGGATGATGGGAAATAATCATATTGGCACCGGCTTCAAGGGCTTCATCAATAATGGCCTCAGTACAGTCCAGGCATATGAGAACCCCGCTGACCGGGGTATCGGGACGGCCAATACAAAGCCCCGAATTATCCCATTCCTCCTGTAATGTGCCGGGAGCCCATTCCTCCATGGCCGATATTACATCCAGTGCCGTCATCATCAGATCATCTCCTTAATTTCCAGCAGCTGTTTTTTTATATTGTTGAGCGATGCAATGATATCCACCGTTTTATCTTCGCCTTCCTTGTTATCGCGCATGCGTTTTCCGGCTCCTTCCAGCGTCATGCCGCGTTCCTTGACCAAATGGTGGATTATCTTAAAGTTTGCCAGATCGTCTGCGGTAAACAAACGGTTCCCCTTTTTGTTCCTGGCAGGTTTGATAAAATCGCTGAACGTTGTGGACCAGAACCTGACCAACGAGGTGTTCTCGCCAAGTATTTCGGCCACCTCTCCTATTGTGTAGTACATCTTATCCATAACTTTTAATCTAAAGATTGACCTGTATTATAGGCCGTCAGCATGATCTGACGGTATTCTTTGGGCATGACATCCATAAAAAAATAGTGAACCGGATCCCTTACCAAACTGTCTTGATGCACCTCATAATGAAGGTGAGGCATAAAGGACATACCGGAAGATCCCACTCGTGCAATAACCATACCCCGGGTAACCTGCTGCCCCTGACGCACAAATAATTCGCTCAGGTGAGCATACAGGGTGGAAAAACCGCTTTCTCCGTGCACTATTTCAACCACATTTCCCTGCCCACGTGGCGACCTGGACACTTTTGACACATACCCGTCCGCTGTAGCAACAACATCCGTACCGAATCCCACCAAAAAATCCATTCCATTATGTTCCATAGGAATTTTATAAAACGGATGTACCCTTTGGCCTATTGTTGCCCCAATAGCTTCCATTGAAGGACTACGGAGTGGGAACCGGGCGGGAATATACTTCAGATGGTCTTTATTATCGTAGACTGTATTGCCGGCAAGATACAGGGCACGTGTAACCGTCGCGGCTTTTTGTTCCAGTCCGCTCAGGATGGAATCGGTGTGAACGGCCAGTCCAAACGACATAGTGTTCAAAAGATTTCTGTAATGAGAAATATCCGTCTCGGACTCCGACAGATCTACCGGCGCCGAATGCATTACCGTTCCGTAAATACTTTTATCTCTGGTTTCCAGCTCTCCCAGCACTTTATCCAGATCGTTCATCTCCTTGCTCAGACGCTCATACTCGGAATTCATCAGTTCAGTTTCCCTGACCATATTCCGTTCGGCGGGAGAAAGAATAAACATTCCAAAAAGCAGATAATAAACCACTGCCAAGCCAAGACTGCCCAGAAAGAACCATAAAGCTTTACGCAGCAATCCTTTTATTGTCGCACGCGTCCTGGTGAATTCCAACCGCTCTTCGTTGAATTGATAACGGCTCATTGTTCCGGAATTAATGGCGACCGCCTGAGATCACAGCGTAGTAATCGTCCGTTGCAATGTTATTGTTGAAATAATTATACGGATTAACAGGGCGGCCCATATAAATGACTTCATAATGCAAATGATAGCCGGTAGACTTGCCGGTAGACCCTAGAAGCCCTATCCGTTCCCCGCGTTTCACCACCTGGCCTTCATAAACAAGTGCCTGATTCAGATGCGCATAACGGGTTTTGTATCCGAATCCGTGATCCAGAATTATGTAGCGGCCGTAACCGTTATATTCATATTTTATGGCTTCTACGCGTCCGTCTCCCGTAGCATAGACAGGAGAATTGGGCGCACCAGTAAGATCAACACCCTCATGCATACGAATATCTCCGTATACGGGATCTTTCCTGTATCCGAATGCTCCAGACCACCTGAAATTTTTAGTATCCTCAGGTAAGGGAAGGATGGAAGGGATGCACATAGCCACTTCTCCCATCTGACCTGCTATTCGTTCGACGTCATCAAAAGAACGTGATTGTATATAAGTCTTTTTGAATATTTTATCGAATTCAAGTGCCGTATTTTTCAGTAAATCCGAATTATCGGAATAATTCAGGTAACTGTAACGGTCTGCCCCGCCAAAACCGGCATCCCGTATCTCCTGCGGTATCTGCTCCATACCAAAAATATTGCGGTAGATATTATTATCCCTGACCTGCAGATTTTCCAGTCTTCTTTCCGATTGGGCAATTTGTTTGTTCAATAATTCCAGGTTGGAGCGAGCCTCGGTATACTCGCGTTCCAGGCGTGCAGCCCGGGGAGTTTTAAGCTGGAAACATTCCGTATAGATAAGATAATACAGGAAAGCCACTACCAGGCTTACGGGAAGCAGAACAAGTGCGCGCACCAGATAATAGCGAAGCGTTGGTTTATGAAGTTCATAAGCCAGCGTTTGCGGGTTATATTTGTATTTCCTTTTGGGAGCCATTTACAGTTATTAACTGTTTTATCAACACGCAAAGATAAAAAAATTTACAAAAAACGGTATATTTGCGCCTTAATATTTAGAATATGACCTCGAAGGAAATACGACAGACCTTTTTGAACTTCTTTGAAAAGAAAGGACATGCCATTGTGCCGTCCTCCCCTATGGTGGTAAAGAACGACCCCACGCTTATGTTCACCAACGCGGGAATGAATCAGTTCAAAGACTGGTTTCTGGGGAACGAACCGGCGGCATACAGCCGGGTGGCAGATACTCAAAAATGTCTTCGGGTGAGCGGCAAACATAACGATCTTGAAGAAGTGGGACACGACACTTACCACCACACCATGTTCGAGATGCTTGGTAACTGGAGTTTCGGGGATTATTTCAAGAAAGAGGCTATTGCCTGGGCGTGGGAGCTGTTGCGTGACGGGTTTAAGCTCGATGCAGACCGTTTGTATGCCAGCGTTTTTGAAGGTTCTGCTGAGGATGGAGTTGCGCCCGATGACGAGGCACGATCCTATTGGCAGGAGGTCCTTCCCGATGATCATATTATTCCCGGAAATAAAAAAGATAATTTTTGGGAAATGGGCGATACCGGTCCGTGCGGTCCCTGTAGCGAGATACACGTCGATCTGCGCTCCCCCGGAGACCGTGCAACAGTACCCGGAGCTTCACTGGTAAATCAAGGTCATCCGCTGGTAGTTGAGATCTGGAACCTGGTATTTATTCAATATAACCGGAAAGCCGACGGATCGCTCGAGCAGCTGCCTCAAAAGCACGTCGACACCGGAATGGGATTGGAACGGCTCTGCATGGCCGTACAGGGTAAATACAGCAATTACGACACTGATGTCTTCCAGAACCTGATCTGCGCCATTGAAAAAATTGGAGGTCATACATACGGGCAGGACAAGAATGCAGACGTAGCCATGCGCGTGATAGCCGACCACCTGAGGGCTATCTGTTTCTCTATTGCCGACGGACAACTCCCTTCGAATGTAAAAGCCGGATACGTTATCCGCAGGATCCTTCGCAGGGCAGTGCGTTACGGATATACGTTCCTGGGGTTTGACAAACCATTCCTTTGCCGGCTGGTTCCCGCTCTTATAGAAGAGATGGGTCAGGCATTCCCGGAACTCGGACAACAGAAGCAACTGATTGAAAATGTAATCCGCCAGGAAGAAGAAGCGTTCCTCAGGGCTCTTGAGAAAGGAATCACTCTGTTTGAATATTTCACAAAAGACAAAACCCTTAAGGAATTCAGCGGCAAAGACGCATTTCTTCTTTACGACACGTACGGGTTCCCTCTGGACCTGACCATTCTGATGGCCAGGGAAAAAGGCCTTTCCGTGAATACGGCCGAATTCGACGAAGAATTGTCGGCTCAAAAGGAACGTGCCAGACAGGCTACCAAAACCAAAGAAGGAGACTGGGTGGAACTCAGGCCTTTCATTCAACCTGTTTTCCTGGGTTACGAAACCACAGAAGCCTATGCCCGGATCATGCGTTACCGTAAAGTAAAAACCAAAACCAGGGAATACTATCAGATCGTTTTGGATCAGACGCCCTTTTACGCCGAGAGCGGAGGCCAGACCGGCGATACGGGAATACTCGAAAATACCCAGGAAGAAAAGATTGTCATCACAAACACCATTAAGGAAAACAACCTTATTCTGCATATTGCCGGGGAGATTCCTGCCAATCCCGAGACTGAGTTCCATGCACAGGTAGACGCAGAACGCCGCCAGGCAATTGCGAACAACCATACAGCCACCCATCTGCTGCATTACGCACTCAGACAGTTATTGGGAAACCACATTGAACAAAAGGGCTCTCATGTTTCGGCGGACGGACTTCGTTTTGACTTTTCCCACTTCGAAAAAGTTGAACCTCAGATGCTCCGTCAGACGGAAAGATTGGTAAATGAGCTTATCAGGAAGAATATACGACAGGACACCCTTATTGACACGCCCATTGAAGAAGCGCATAAGATGGGCGCAATGGCTCTTTTTGGCGAAAAATACGGAGACAAAGTCCGTGTGGTAAAATTTGGCGATTCGGTTGAACTGTGCGGAGGGACACATACTTCTGCCACCGGGAATATCGGGTATTTCAAGATTGTGAGCGAAGGAGCCATCGCAGCCGGAGTGCGCAGGATAGAGGCTATTACCGGGAAAGCCGTGGAAGAGCGGATAGAAATCATGGAAGACACCCTGCAGAACGCCCGGGCTCTTTTAAACGATCACCCGGACCTGGTCGCCTCGCTGCAGAGACTGCTGCGGGAAAACGAAGCCCTAAGCAAAGAAATGGAACAAAACATGCGTGAACGCGCCGTTACCCTAAAGACTTCATTGTGGGAGAAAAGAAAAGACCTGAACGGCATTCAATTTGTATCACTCAGAGGTACATTTCTTCCCGAGATGGTAAAAGACCTGGCATTCATGTTCAGAAACGAAGGATACGATCATACTGTTTTTGCAGCTGCCTATGAAGCCAACGGCAAACCCAACCTCACACTCATGATCTCCCAGGATCTGGCAGATGCGGGCATGAATGCCGGTACAATAATCCGCCAGGCTGCCAGACATATACAGGGAGGCGGAGGAGGTCAGAACTTCTTTGCCACTGCCGGCGGAAAGGATCCGGACGGACTGCAGGCCGCTATGGACGAAATGACACAAGCCGTAAAAAACATATAAAAATCCCTGCCGGTGAAAATATTTGATCGTTTTCTTGTCCGTTCTTTTATTGGACCTCTTTTCCTCACCATTTTCATTGTTCTCTTTGTACTGGTGATGCAATTTCTGTGGGTCTATATAGATGAACTGGTGGGAAAGGGTCTGGGTCTTACGGTGATCCTTGAATTTCTTTTCTGGGGAACCTGTACGGTTATCCCCATGGCATTACCCCTGGCTACCCTGCTGGCCTCCATTATGACCATGGGAAACCTGGGTGAGAATAATGAATTGCTGGCCATGAAAGCAGCCGGTATACCGCTGCAACGCATCATGCGCCCGCTCATAATTCTTTCATTTTTTCTATCTGTCGGTGCTTTTTTTGCATCCAACAATCTTATGCCGTTGGCATATAAAAATATTTTTGCCCTCCGTGACGACATATCCAGGACAAAAGACGAAATCCGGATCCCAACAGGCATCTTCTATAACGGTATAGAAAACTATACCCTGAGAGTGGGCCGGCGAGACCAGGAGTCGGATATGTTGTATAACGTTATGGTTTATAATCATAGCGCGAGAAGAGGCAACAACAGCATCACCCTGGCCGACTCAGGCGCTCTGCGACTAACAGAAGATAAAAAAAATGTGGTATTTACTCTTTTCAGCGGAGAGACATACGAAGAAGGCGAAAGAAAAACCGTTTCAGACACTACGTTCCCCATTCAGCGTATTCAATTCGAGAAACAGGAAATTATCATTGAACTGAATAATTATGCATTCCAGCGAAGGGACGGAGACCGTTTCAGCAGCGATGTTATGGCCCAGAATCTTACCAGCCTGTCTCACAGAAGGGATTCCCTCGATTCGCTCTACTCAGCGTCTCGGGCACAGTTTCTGGCCCGGCTGCTCATCTCGGGAGGTATGTCATATGCTTACCAGCTGGACACCTCGCAGCATCACTCTTTTACCGCAGAATTTCCCCTGGACGAATTACCTCACCATGATGAACCCGGTCAGATGGCAGATCTGCTGAGCCGTGCAACAGGGAAAATAGACCAGATGGCAAACCAGGTGGATTCTTATATCATAGAAGACATACAACTCCATTTACCTTTACGCAGAACAAAGATTGAATGGTACCGGAAATTTACGGTAGCCTTTGCCTGTTTTATATTCTTTTTTATTGGCGCGCCCCTGGGAGCCATAATCCGAAAAGGAGGGCTGGGTACCCCTGTAATCGTTTCCATGTTCTTTTTTGTCATTTACTACGTAATAGACATTTCGGGTAAAAAACTGGCTACAGACGGTGCCGTATCGGCCGCTACGGGCACGCTCATATCTGCTCTGATACTCCTGCCAATGGGCGTTTTTCTCACATGGAAAGCCACAACGGATTCCACTCTTTTCAATAAAGATGCGTACCTTATACTCGTAAAGAAGATCAGGGACAGGCTCCCCAAACGCCATGGAAAAAACAATATCAAAGCCTAGCATAGTCTTTATGGGAACGCCCGGATTTGCCGCCGGGATTCTTACGTATCTTATAGAAAAGGGATACGATATCCGGGGCGTGGTGACCGTTCCCGATAAGCCTTCGGGAAGGGGTCTTTCGTTTCAGCCGTCTGCCGTCAAAGAAGTGGCGCTTAAGGCCGGGCTTCCCCTGCTGCAACCTGCTTTGCTAAAAGATCCCATATTCCTGGAACAACTTGCCGCATGGCACGCCGATATTTTTGTTGTTGTCGCCTTCCGTATGCTTCCTTCCGTTGTCTGGGAAATGCCGAAGCTGGGATGTTTTAACCTGCATGCTTCCCTTTTGCCCGACTACCGGGGTGCCGCTCCACTGAACCATGTGCTTATTAACGGTGAACATGAGACGGGCATTACCACATTTTTAATTGATAAACAAATAGATACCGGATTAATTCTGCTACAGGATAAGACCCGTATTGTTCCCGCCGATAATGCCGGTTCACTACACGACCGACTTATGGAAATGGGGGGTCCGCTGGTCGCACGTACCATTGACGGATTATGGGCTGGCACGCTCAAAGGAATTTCCCAGCCAGACACTCTGGCAGAAAAATTAAATCCGGCACCAAAGATTTATAGAGAAACATGCCTGATACACTGGAACAGGGAAGCAACTCAGATCGTTAATCTGATCAGGGGCCTTAGTCCCGTTCCGTGTGCCTTTGGCATGCTCCAAAAAGACAATTCAGTTACCGAAATAAAAATATACGATGCCCGCGCTGAACACGACCGGCACATTCTCCCTCCCGGAGAAATTGTAACGGACGGGAAAAAAATATTCAAGGTGGCCTGCAGTGACGGATACATACATTTAAACGAAGTTCGCGCTCCCGGCAGAAAAAAACTGGATATCGCTTCTTTCCTTGCCGGATTCCGCGATCCCGGGAACGCCCGTTTTATTTAAAAATATGGAAAAAACAGTCATCCTGGCCAACGGAGCATATCCCGTTCATCCCTATCCGGCGGGTTTACTCCATAAAGCGGAGGTACTTGTTTGTACCGACGGAGCTGTTGTCTCCCTTAAAGACCGTGAGCCCACATGGATTGTCGGCGACATGGATTCCATACCTCTTCATCTGAAGAAAAAGTATGCTTCCCGTCTGGTGTGCGATCGCTGCCAGGAAACGAACGACCTTACGAAAGCGGTCTGCTTCTGTCTTTCCAAAGGCATACGTCGCCTGACTATTCTCGGAGGCACCGGGAAAAGAGAAGACCATACACTGGGCAATATATCCTTATTGGGGACCTATGCTCAAATGCTGGATGAAGTCTGCATGGTAACAGATAATGGGATCTTTCACGCCTTGCCTCGGACAGAACCCAATGATGAAAAATTTTCCTGTGCAACGCTTAACTGCAGGCCGGGAGAACCCGTTTCGTTCTTTGCAACTCGCCCCGGCCTCCGCCTGCGGGCAGCAGGAGTCAAATATCCTGTTGAAGAAGTGATTTTCGATCAGATGTGGAAAGCCACTTTGAACGAATGTATCTCCGACAGGCTTGTATTGTCGTTTTCACACGGACCATTGCTGGTATATTTTACCTTACCGGCAATCCCGGACATTCCGGTAAAATGACCGTTTTCCGGCTGGCCGCATAAGAGCCGAACAATCCCAGTGCGCCTCCGCTAATATTCCCGCTGACATTACCCCGGGGGCCCGAAAATAAAGGGAATTGCTGGCTTTTCTCTGTCTTGGCTTCAAGCAGGTACTCGTAATACTCCTTGCTCAGGGTCTGTAATTCTACTGTCAGAGTATCGCCCACATACAAATCAAAGGTTTGACCGTTATCCCAGGTAAGTGCATCGGTAATAATCCAGTCAGATACGGGGAAATATACGTATTTCCCATCCTGAGAATAAGAGTTGAGTGTATGCACATAATAGCGGAGAATCCGGTTACTGTACACAACATCATTAATTGAGAGACTGGCTCCGTAATAATCGGGACCAGTGGTGTCCTGAAAACCCAGGATCAAAACAAAAGGAATATCTTTAACTGAAGACGGGAGAACCGATTCGAGTAATAGCGTTTCGAGTTTATGCAAAACGGGAACCGTTGTGGAAGCCGAGTAATATTCCTGAACGCCGTCTTTGTCAAAATCTATCCAGACCTCCAGCTTATAGGTTTCACCTTCTACTGCGGCAAATTGATCGCCCAGTGCATAGATGCCCGGAGCGTCATGAGCAAGTTCCTGTCCGTTAATACACACACGGTCAGCATCTATGTTAGAGGGAAGCTCCTGCCCGAAATACGGAACAGTTGCCGATATTTCTATTACCTGGTATCCGGGCACGGTAGAAAGGGTGCCTGTAATCACCAGGCGTGGTTCCATACTATCACTCTGAAGGTCTAAAACATCCGTACAGGATCCGAAAAGCAGGATTATCAGAAGAACTGTTGTATAATTAATTATTCGTGTTGCTTTCATACGTTAAAAACTAAAATTCCATGACACAGAAGGAACAATACCAAAAAGATAAGTCATTTCCAGGTATTGTTCTCCGGTCGTTTTCATCCGGTAATTAACAGCCCAGGGATTTTTTCGTCCGTACAGGTTATAAACCGAGATATTCAATGAATTCTGCCACTTTCGTCCGGGTTTCCCCAGCTGGATAAGTACCGAGAGATCCATCCGGTGATAATCGGGCATACGGTAAGAATTGCGTGCAGTATAAACAGGTATGAGTTCATTAAAAAACCAGTAGCGACCTTCTGCAAGGGTAAGGGGCTGTCCTGTGGAATAAATCCAGTTCATGGAAACCTGTATCCGTTTAGACAGATCATACGAAGCCACCAAACTGATGTTATGAGGCCGGTCCGAGGGAGCCCGGTAAGATTTCCCGTCGTTCACACCGGGGACTGTACGGAAAGCCCGGGAGTAGGTATAGCTTATCCATCCGTAATAACGACCGCCGTTCTTCCTGATCAGAAATTCGGCTCCATAACTTCTGCCCGTGCCAAAGCGGAGCTCTGTTTCAATTTTGTCATAGAGTAGCAAATTGGGATGTTCTTTAAAATCAAGCACATTGTCCAGGTATTTATAAAACAGTTCCGCTGAGAACTCCCATTGTCCGTCAAATAAATTACTAAAAACTCCGGTGGAGAACTGTTGTGAAGATTGCGGTTTGACCGAAGGACTCGACGGAATCCAGATTTCAAGAGGAGAACCCGCCGAGGAGAAAGACAACAGATGAACATACTGCAGAGTCCTGGCATACGCCAGTTTTAAGGAGATATCGGGAGAAACCAAAACAGACAAACCCAACCGCGGTTCCCAGCCGTATTGATGATAGAAGAATTTGCCGCGCGGAATCTCAACACCCTCTTCATTAATCAGCTCATAGTTCTCATCCACTTCGTACAAAATTGTCGGCCCTACATTGTCAAACCTTGTAAAGCGAAGACCGTACCTCAACTGCAATACCTGGTTGAATAATTTATGTTCGTTGGAAAAATACAACACATTCACCAGGCTTTGCCGCGGAGACATAGAAATATCCTGTTCCACTGTTGCTCCGCTTTTTAGTGCTGCAGATCCAATAGCCGTACCGGGAACAAACCATTGAAAATTTGAGGTAAATCCAAAATCTACCTGATTCAGTTTGTCGGGAATGAAAGAAAAATCGACCCTCATTCCTGCATCCTTAATGTTGGAAACCCAGTTTAAATCAAGCTGCTCTGTACTGCCGGCGAAATCATAGGCATAATAGGTATAAGTGGCATGCGTTTTTAGATAAAGCCTGGGTGATATAGTATGATTCCAGTTAAGAGCGGCCATGCTATTGCCAAATGTAACACCCATTTTAGAAATGGCAAACCGGTCCATCCCGTTGTACAGCGTCAGGTTAATGTAATTGTTGTCGTTAACTTTCCACCTGAGCCGGCCGTTCAGATCATAAAAATGAATGGTGGCATCTCTGACCACTTCTTGTTTGGCCAGAGGGAGGAAGAGGTCTGCATACGTTCTCCTGCCAGCCACCAGATAAGTAAGGTTGTCTGTGCCAATCCTGCCCTGAACAGATAATTTACTTGATATCAGGCCCACTCCCCCGTTAACCGCAAAACCGGGCGATCCGTCGGCGGGTTCCACATCGAGCAGAGAGGATAAACGCCCGCCGAAACGGGCCGGAATATCACCCTTATAGAGGGTCATATTTCCAACGGCATCGTTGTTGAAGATCGAGAAAAAGCCAAGCATATGCGAAACATTATACAAGGTGGCATTGTCAAAGAGTATCATGTTCTGGTCGGGACTACCGCCACGAACAATAAACCCGCTGCTGCCTTCAGAAGCAGCCTGCACACCGGGTAGCATCTGGATTACCTTTATCAGGTCTACTTCGCCGAATAAAGTGGGAACCCTTTGCACCATACGGGCGTCAATTCGTTCAACGCTCATCTCGGGCTTTCTTAAGCGCATTTCGGGGCTTTCAGCAAAAACGGTCACACTCTGCAGTGTATATGACAGAGGCGTAAGAAAAAAGACAGTTTCGAAGTCTTCCTCCGCCTTCATTTGAAATTGATCCGGCTTATATCCTATATACGACACTTCAATCAAATGATCTCCCCCTGGCAGAACCAACTGAAAAACACCCCTGTCGTTGGCCAGCGTCCAGGTATTACCATTGTCCATTATACGGACAACAGCACCCTGCAATGGTTCGCCGGTTACGCCATCGAGGACTTTTCCCGACAGATGATATAAATTTTGAGCAGATACAGAAAGGCTCAAAAAAAGAAAAGAAACAATGGAAACAAACTTCATTTTACCATAAATAATAACTAAATAAGGAGAACCCAGGGTCCTCCTTAATCTTTCCGACTCCTCGCCAGGCTGACGATGGTCTTTCTGTTAAAGTTCAATACTGGGGCGGAATTTCACAACTTTTTTTGCTTTAATCTTAATGGAAGCCCCTGTACGAGGATTTCTCCCTGTCCTTGCACCTCTCTGCCCAACAACAAATGAGCCAAAACCTACTAAGGTAACCCTGTTTCCAGCTTTAAGAGCTTTTGCGGTAGCGCCCAGAAAGGCATCCAACGCTTTTTTTGAATCAACTTTTGAGAGTCCCGATTCAGCGGCCATGGCGGCGATAAGATCTGCTTTGTTCATGATATTAAATATTAGGTTAAATGAATGTTGACTCCATACTGCTACAAATATAATATCATTTTCTCAAGATTCCAATAGCCTTAAGCATTTCATCTTGTTGTTTTTTAATATTTAAGACAAATTTGGCGTGTTCTTCTGATCCCGGAAAACGTGGTTTATGAGCAAGAGATTTTACTAGTCGCTCCATCTTGCCGGCTATCTCTATCGACTTATCGTCAAAAAAGGCATCCAGAAAACGGAACCAGATGTAGTCAATTGTCTCCTGAGAAGGGTGACAACGGTCAGGTGCATAAAACCGGTAATCCCGTAGTTCATCCAACAGAATCTCATAGGAAGGGAAATAGGAAACAGCCGGGAAACGTTGCTGCAGCTCGGTTATGGCCAGAAGAAGCGAAGCTTTGCTCACCTGGTTGCCGTGTGCCCCATCGGCCAGATGGCGTATGGGACTGACGGTAAATATCCACTGTTTCCGGGGATACCGTTCTAAGAACGGAGAGAAAGCATCGGCAATTTGCATTGGATTAAGCATGGTCCTTTTAAAATATTCAGCGGGCATTTTATGGCAATTGGCTACCACCTGACCTTCGAGTGTGAAAACCCATGCCGTTCCAAATGTAATAATTATGACATCGGCTGTTGAAAAGAATTCAGAGGCACTTGCCAGGGCCCTGTTAGCGCTTTCAAGGAAAGAAAGGGGATCAGGCCCGGAGAATGAGGAATGATGAGCATAAGTACCGTATCCGTCGGCGGGAAATGCCACCACATCGCCGGGCTGAAAAAGCTTCCGGGTTTCCATACGTTCCAGAGCCTGGCAGATAGAGGCGGGATTGAACAAAACGCCAAAAGGATCGGGCGCAACCAGGAATTCAAGGGCCCTCATTCTGGCGGAAATTTCGGCAGAAAAACACGAACCGGCAAAAAGAAAACGTGTGCGGTAAGAAAACCGCTCAACTGTGAATTCCGCTGCCACTTTTGTTTGCCATTCCATAATTACAAAGTTAGCATTTTGTTTATCTTTGTGCATTGACTCAAAAACTTATCTAAGTGAAACGAATCCTATTTCTAACTCTGTGCCTGACACTAAGTGTAATTAGCCTCCGGGCTCAGGAAGATTCCATTGCGATAACACAGCCCGTTGCAAGCCAGATTGTTGAACAAAACACCCCGGACCAGGCCGCTGTGCATCCGTATTCAGGGATACTTAGTGAACGTCAGATAGTGTTTAATTTTAAATCTATTCTCCGCGGGCTGAGCGGCATCATTGCCTTGCTGTTCATTGCCTGGGTATTCAGTTCGAACAAGAGAAAGATCAAATGGGGAACGGTTGGCATAGCCCTGGGACTTCAGCTGCTCATTGCTTTGGGTATCTTATCCGTCCCGGCCGTTCAAACGGTTTTTGAAATATTCGGCAAAATGTTCGTCAAGGTACTGGACTGGACAAAAGCCGGTTCGGATTTTCTTTTTGGACCGTTGCTGGATCAGAATAAGATCGGATATGTTTTTGCGTTCCAGATCCTGCCCACCATTATCTTTTTCTCGGCATTAACATCTTTGTTGTTTTATTGGGGGGTTATTCAGAAAGTCGTATGGCTCATGGCCTGGGTATTCACCAAACTGATGAACCTCTCAGGAGCAGAAAGCCTTTCTACTGCAGGAAATATTTTCCTCGGACAAACCGAGGCCCCGTTGCTTGTTAAAGCCTATGTGCCCAAGATGACCAAATCCGAGATCATGCTTGTTATGACGGCAGGAATGAGCACAATGGCAGGAGGCGTACTGGCCGCTTACATTGGGATGCTCGGCGGGGGAGATCCGTTGATGACCGTAGCTTTTGCAAAACACTTGCTCTCAGCCTCCGTTATGGCTGCTCCCGGCGCCATAGCCCTTTCTAAGATATTAGTACCCCAGACAGAACAAATAGACAACACTGTATCGGTTACAAAGGAAAAGATGGGCAAAAACACCCTCGATGCCATTTCAAACGGCACCACCGACGGCCTCAAGCTGGCTGCCAATGTTGGAGCCATGTTACTGGTCTTTTATGCACTTATTGCCGGATGTAATTATATTTTTGGGAAAGTAGGCGACTGGACTCATTTTAATGATCTTATCGCAAACTGGACGAACGGAACCTACGACAGGTTGTCCCTTCAATGTATTCTTTCCTACGTATTCGCCCCTGTTATCTGGCTTACCGGAGTAAACGGGGAAGACCTCGCCCTTGTAGGACGCTTACTGGGAGAAAAACTCATTATGACAGAATTCGTGGGCTACAGCAGCCTGGCAGAAATGATACAAAACGGTGTGTTTGTGCACACCAAATCGGTTGTGATTGCCACCTACGTATTATGCGGATTTGCCAATTTTGCCTCTGTCGGCATACAGATCGGAGGCATCGGCGGAATGGCACCCAACCAGAAACCGCTACTCGCAAAATACGGATTCCGTGCCCTGTTGGGCGCCACCCTCGCCGGCCTTATGTCCGCCTCGATGATTGGAATGTTCTTGGAATGAATTTGTTACTCCCGGAATAAAATTTTCTCCCGCAGATGCAGGAGCATGTCATCGACCATGGCATCGAGGTCCCATTCAGGTTGCCAGCCCCATTCCCTTCTGGCACAGGAATCGTCCATATAATTGGGCCAACTGTCGGCAATAGCCGCTTTTACGGGGTCAACCCGGTAAGTCATCTGAAAACCGGCTATACGGCGACGAATGGCCTCATAGATTTCGTTAGGATTGAAACTCATTGATGCGATATTGAAACTGTTCCTGTGCTCCAGACGGGCAGGATCGGCTTCAATAAGTTTTGTGCAGGCCTCAAGGGCATCGGGCATATACATCATGTCCATATAAGCCGTCTGAGGCAGAGGGCAGACAAAGGGTTCTCCTTTGACGGCCGCATAAAATATTTCTACGGCGTAATCGGTGGTACCTCCGCCGGGTAATGTTTTATAGGAAATAATTCCGGGAAATCTCACGCTTCGTGTGTCTACTCCAAAATGAGTATGATAGTAGTCCGAGAGAAGTTCACCGGTCACTTTACAGATACCATATATCGTGTTGGGTCTCATTACGGTATCCTGAGGAGTCCCGTTGGCCGGCGTATTTTTTCCAAATGCGCCTATTGAGCTGGGTGTAAAAACTCCGCACCGGAATTCCCTTCCCAATTCCAGGGAATTAAATAATGCGCCCATATTGATGCTCCAGGCAGCTTGAGGGTTCTTTTCACCGGTTGCCGAAAGGACCGCTACAAGATTGAATATCCAGTCGGGTCTGTACTTGGCAACCAATGCTGCATAGGCTTCTTTATCGAGCGCATTCAGGCATTCGGTGCGGGCTATATGCGTTAATTTGTCGCACACCTCCGGGCGCAACTCGGCCGCTATTATGCGGTCGTCTCCGTACGTTTTTTGTAGGTGAGGGATCAACTCGGTCCCTATTTGTCCTCCTGCACCTACTACTAGAATTGTTTTACTCATTTTTTGTTACTGTTTGGGTTCTTTTTTTATTTTGGAGCCACCTTGTAAAGGAAGAAGGCAATAAAAGCATATAAAATATTCGGAAGCCACAAGGCTATGGCCGGGGGAAGGGCATCGGCATGTACAAACATTTCAGAAAATCTGAGGAATAAGATGTACGAAAAGCTCAGGGCAATCCCTATACCAATATTCAGGCCTATTCCGCCCCTGCGTTTACGGGAAGACAGAGCCACTCCCATCAGGGTGAGTATGAAAGACGAAAAAGGAATCGCCAGCCGGGAATTTTTCTGGATGAGTGCGAATTTTATGTTGGCATCACCCCTTAATCTCAATACGTCTATAAACCGATTCAATTCACGAAGATTGAACTGTTCCACCGATTCTTTTCTCCGGGTAAGGTCCGCACTGGTAATACCCACAAGGGTATCTAGTTGTCTTCCCCATGACACCACTTCCGATGAGTCTGAAAAGCGGCGAATATTATATTCATTCAACTGCCATCGGCCGGTCAGAGAGTCCCATCTGGCCGTTTCTGCAGATAATTTTGAGATCAGCTGGTTCCCGCGGAATGTCTCGAGAGTGAACCGTATGGCTGTATTGTTCCAGGTATTGTAGGATTCCATATAAACATACGTGTCGGGCTCAATCTGGTAATGAATATTACGGTTGTATTCCGTCCTGGTTTTCAGGTACTGTTCCTCAAAGGCAAGTCTTTGTTTGTTGGCCGGAGGAATGACAAACCAGTTAAGCGCCAGCGACAGGAGAGCAATGAACAGTGCCGAAAGAATATAGGGATACATTATGCGGCTAAAACTGATCCCTCCGCTCAGCATGGCAATGATCTCACTGTGAGAAGCCAGTTTGGAAGTAAAAAAGATTACAGAAATAAACACAAACAGAGGCGAGAACATATTCATGAAATACGGGATGAAATTCAAATAATAATCGAATACTACCGCTTTCAGTGGTGCTTCTTTATCTACAAAATCATCTATCTTCTCGCTTATGTCAAAAATGATGACAATCCCAATAATTATAAGAATGGTAAAAAAGAAAGTACCCAGGAATTTCCGGATTATGTACCGGTCCAGAATCGTAATGCCAAAATTATATGGGCGACGCACTTTTGCCATTATTCAACTTATTATAATCTCACCGCCAAACGCTTCACTATCTGGTCTTTCCATGATAAAAAATCACCCTGAATAATATGTTCTCTGGCCGTTTTCACCAAATGCAAATAAAAAGCCAGATTGTGCATGCTGGCAAGCTGAGCTCCCAGCATCTCACCGGCCACAAATAAATGACGCAAATAAGCTCTGGAATAAACCGCATCGACAAATGAAGTTCCCTGCGGATCAATTGGAGAGAAATCATCGGCCCATTTCAGATTCTTTATATTAATAATACCCTCCCATGTGAATAGCATGCCGTTCCGGCCATTTCGTGTAGGCATAACGCAATCGAACATATCAATGCCTCTTGCTATACCTTCCAGAATATTTACCGGGGTCCCAACACCCATAAGGTAACGTGGCTTATCTTTAGGAAGGATGGGGTGTACCGTTTCGACCATTTGATACATCACTTCGGTAGGCTCTCCCACCGAAAGTCCACCTATAGCGTACCCCTGGGCATTAAGGCCCGAAGCATGCTCGGCCGCCCTTACCCTGAGCTCGGGATATACACATCCCTGCACAATAGGGAAAAAAGACTGTGAATAGCCATATAGCCCTTCTGTCCGGCAAAAATGCTCCATTCCCCTTTCCAGCCATTGCCTGGTAAGGTCAAGTGATTGCTTCGCATATTCATAAGGGGCATCACCGGGAGTGCATTCATCAAGGGCCATAACAATATCTGCACCGATAATTCGTTGTATGTCTACCACGTTTTCCGGAGAAAAAAAATGACTCGACCCGTCTATATGGGAACGGAAAGTACATCCTTCCGCCGAAAGTTTCCGGTTTGCAGCCAGAGAAAAAACCTGATAGCCTCCGCTGTCAGTCAGGACGGGCCCCTCCCATCCGCAAAAAGCATGAATACCCCCGGCTTTCTTAAGTATTTCGGTCCCGGGTCTTAAATAGAGATGATATGTGTTTGCCAGAATGATCTGAGCTTTAACATCCTCGGAAAGATCCCTGTGTAATAATCCTTTCACGGTGGCCAAAGTGCCAACAGGCATAAAGATAGGCGTCTGAATACTGCCGTGATCTGTCTCTACTGTTCCTGCACGCGCGGCACTTTCGGGGTCGTTTGCTTCTATAGTGAAATTCATCCGGCAAAGATAGGTCTTCCTTGAATAAAAAAATTATTCCCGGAATAAAAATTTTATTCCGGGAATAATCATGCGGATAATCCGAATTATTCAGCAGCAGGCGTTTCGGCCGGGGCTTCAGTAACGGGAGCTTTGGCTGTAGCTTTGGCACGGCTTCTGCGGGTGGTCTTTTTCACTTCCTTCTTGGCAGATCCTGCCAGTGCAAGTTCGTTGAAGTCCACCAATTCTATCATAGCCATATCGGCGGCATCACCGGCACGGAATCCTATTTTCAGGATACGTGTATAACCTCCGGGACGGGTACCGATCTTCGGGGCCACTACGCGAAACAATTCATTGACGGCATCTTTGTCTTTAAGGTAAGCAAATACCGTACGGCGTGAATGGGTTGTATCTTCTTTTGACTTGGTAATCAACGGTTCCACATAAACGCGAAGCGCTTTTGCTTTTGCTTCGGTGGTCTCCATACGTTTATGCAGTATCAGGGACGATGCCATATTGGCCAACAGAGCCTTCCTGTGCCCGGTTTTACGTCCCAAGTGATTAATTGTCCTTCTGTGTCTCATGTTTTTTTACTTTTTTTTCAATGTTGTACTTGGTAACGTCAATTCCAAACGAGAGATCGAGACGATCCATAAGCATATCTATTTCTGTCAGCGATTTCTTCCCGAAATTACGGAATTTCATGAGTTCATGACGTGGAATAGAAACCAGATCTGCAAAAGTTTCAATCTCGGCTGCTTTAAGACAATTCAGAGCACGGACAGAAAGTTCCATGTCCGAAAGCTTGGTGAGCAGCAGCTGACGCATACGCAATGATTCTTCATCCAGGTCTGAGCTAACCGATTCCTGAGGAAGTTCAAGGCTGATCCTTTCATCTGAGAACAGCATAAAGTGATGGATCAGGATCTTTGCAGCTTCTTTCAGGGCATCCTTAGGGTGTACGGACCCGTCTGTAGTCACTTCTATATTCAGTTTTTCGTAGTCGGTTTTCTGTTCAACACGCCAGTTTTCTACGGAATACTTCACATTTTTAATGGGAGTATATATAGCATCCATCGCTATTATGCCAAAAGGAGCATTCTCAACACGATTCTCTTCTGCAGGAACATAACCGCGACCTTTTCCAATATGAAATTCCATGGTCAACGACACGGAAGGATCCATCGTGCAAATTACAAAATCCGAGTTAAGCACTTTAAAGGAAGACAGCTGTTTGGAAATGTCTTCGGCAATAAAATGTTCCTTCCCTTTGACAGTTACTTTAACGGTTTCTTCTTCTACACCGTCAATCATTCTTTTGAAACGAACCTGTTTCAGGTTAAGAATAATATCAACAACGTTTTCTATAACGCCTGGGATGGTTGCAAACTCATGTTCAACACCGTCTATCTTGACAGATGTCAGAGCATATCCTTCAAGTGAGGACAGTAAGATCCTTCTGAGTGCGTTCCCTACAGTAATGCCGTATCCGGGTTCCAAAGGACGGAACTCGAAACGCCCGAATGTGTCGGAGCATTCATGCATTATTACTTTATCGGGTTTTTGAAATGCTAATATTGCCATTGTAGAAATTTAAATATTACTTGGAGTACAACTCCACAATTAATTGCTCATTGATGGTTTCGGGTATTTCGGTACGATCCGGGTAATTCAGGAATTTTCCGGCCACAGAGGCGGCATCCCATTCAATCCATGGATATTTACTGGAAGAACGTGAAATATTTTCCTGAATAACTTCCAGGTTTTTGGAACGTTCTCTGACAGCTATTACTGTACCGGGTTTCACAAGGGCCGAGGGTATATTGCACACCGCTCCGTCTATAGTGATATGATTATGGGAAACCAATTGACGCGCAGCCGGTCTTGTGGGAGCAATACCCATACGGAAAACAATATTGTCCAAACGGCTTTCCAGCAACAGAAGGAGGTTTTCGCCCTTACGACCTTTCATAGTAGAAGCTTTTTCAAAAAGATTATGGAATTGGCGTTCCAGAATGCCGTAAGTATATTTTACTTTCTGTTTTTCTTTCAATTGTGTGCCATACTCAGAAGTTTTTTTACGCTTTTTGGTCATTCCGTGTTGTCCCGGAGGATGATTTTTGCGTTCAAAACTTTTGTCGGGACCATAAATCGGCTCGCCGAATTTACGGGCTATTTTAGTCTTTGGGCCTGTATATCTTGCCATGTTCTTAGTTTTTTAGTGATAAACAATTATACCCTGCGGCGTCCTTTAGGACGGCATCCATTATGAGGAAGAGGGGTAACATCAACTATCTCGGTAACTTCGATACCGGCTCCGTGAATGGTCCGGATAGCGGATTCGCGACCAGATCCAGGTCCTTTTACATATGCTTTTACCTTGCGAAGTCCCATGTCATACGCAACTTTTGCGCAATCTGCAGCAGCAGTCTGAGCGGCATAGGGAGTGTTCTTTTTGGAACCGCGAAAGCCCATTTTACCGGCAGATGACCAGCTGATCACCTGACCTTCGCTGTTTGCCAGGGTCACAATTACATTGTTGAATGTGGAAGAAATGTGTGCTTGTCCGTAAGCATCCACTTTAACGACTTTCTTCTTAGCTGTCGTATTTGTTTTCTTTGCCATAATCTCAGATACTATTTAGTTGCTTTCTTCTTGTTAGCTACCGTTTTCTTGCGGCCCTTGCGGGTACGGGCATTGTTTTTGGTAGTCTGTCCGCGAACGGGTAATCCGAGACGATGACGGATACCTCTATAACAACCAATATCCATCAGTCGTTTGATATTCATCTGTACAGAAGAGCGGAGTTCTCCTTCAATTTTATACTCTTCGGAAATAAGGGAACGAATGGCGGCAATCTGGTCATCGTTCCAGTCTTTCACCTTCGTGTCATAGTCTATGCCCGCTTTGGTCAGAATTGCCTGGGCGGAACTGCGACCAATTCCGTAGATATAGGTTAACCCTATTTCTCCGCGTTTGTTGTTAGGTAAGTCAACACCGGCTATACGTGCCATAATTTATAATACTTTTTGTTTTTTTACTGATTTTTAACCCTGGCGCATTTTAAACTTGGGGTTCTTTTTGCATATAACATACAAACGACCTTTACGTCTTACGATTTTACAATCTTCACTGCGCTTTTTAACGGATGCTTTTACTTTCATTGTTGTAAGTGTTATAGGCTAATTATTTATACCTAAAGGAAATCCGCCCCTTTGTCAGATCATAGGGAGACATCTCCACCCGAACCCTGTCTCCGGGAAGAATGCGGATGTAGTGCATTCTCATTTTCCCGGAAATATGCGCAATAATTACATGTCCGTTATCCAATTCCACTCTGAACATGGCGTTGGATAAGGCCTCAATTATTACACCTTCTTTTTCGATTGCAGATTGTTTGGGCATTTTGTTTAGTCCTTATTAATCTAATTTTTAAATAGTTTTGCCCTCGATGAAGGCAAAGGTAGACAAGATTTCCGCTTGTTGCTTCCGAATTACAACGGTTAACTCATAATGGGCTGAATTTTTATTGTCTGCCGTTCTGAGAGTCCAACCGTCACGTTCCAGATATACGCCGCAACCACCCTGATTGATCATAGGTTCAATGCATATTACCATACCTTCTTCCAGGTGTTTCCCCTGTCCCGGTCTGCCGTAATTAGGCACATCGGGTGATTCATGAAGGTTGCTTCCTATACCGTGACCTACCATCTCCCTGACTACGGAGAAGCCCCTGGCCTCCACATAGTTTTGGACAGCTGCCCCAATATCGCCGATACGATTACCGGCTACAGCTTTCTCTATTCCCTTGTACAAAGACTCACGGGTTGTCTGCATAAGATGTTCAGCCGCTTGAGAAACCTGACCTACACCAAAAGTGTAGGCAGAATCCCCAAAATAACCCTTATACTTCGTACCGCAGTCAACGGACACGATATCTCCTTCTTTCAAACGGTAATCACCGGGAAACCCGTGAACTACCACCGAATTGACAGAAATACACAAGGAATAAGGAAATCCGTTGTACCCAAGAAAAGCCGGGACGGCACCGTGATCTCTGATAAAGGTTTCGGCCAGGGCATCCAGTTCAAGGGTAGTAACCCCTGGAACAATATGCCTGCCCACCTCGGCCAGAGTTTTGGAAACCAGCATCCCGTTCTCGCGCATAAGCGCGATCTCTTCTTCGGTTTTGATTTTATTCATTATAAAAAGAACTTTATCTATATTCCGGAGCGTCCTTTCAGACGGCCGGTCTTCATTAATCCGTCGTAGTGACGCATTAATAAGTGGCTCTCGATCTGTTGTAACGTATCGAGAACAACTCCTACCAGGATCAGTAACGAAGTTCCTCCGTAGAACGAAGCAAACTGGTTGCTAATTCCAAGCATCTGGGCAAAAACAGGCAAAATTGCTACAATACCCAGGAAGATAGCGCCCGGAAGGGTAATACGGGACATAACACTGTCTATATATTCGGCGGTTTTCTTTCCGGGTTTCACGCCGGGAATAAAACCTCCGTTTTTCTTCATGTCTTCCGCCATGTTAGTGGGGTTGACAGTAACCGCTGTGTAAAAATAGGTAAAGGCAACCACAAGAATGAAGAAAACAAAATTATACCAAAAACCCTGCATATTGCTCATAACCGCAGCAAATCCGCGGGTAGCATCAAAGCTTGCGAATATCATGGGAAAGAGCATCAGTGCCTGGGCAAAGATAATAGGCATAACACCGGCCGCATTGATCTTCAAAGGAATGTACTGACGTACTCCACCGTACTGTTTGTTCCCGACAATGCGCTTGGCATATTGTACCGGAATTTTGCGGACACCCTGTACCAATGCAATAGAGGCAATGAAAATGAAGAACAATATCACCAATTCCACTATCAGCATAAGAATTCCGCCAGTGGACTGTGTGGCGCGATCCGAAGCCTCGGCAAAAAATGCAAAAGGCAACCTGGCAACGATACCCACCATAATGATCAGGGAAATACCATTTCCCAGACCGCGGTCGGTGATACGTTCACCGAGCCACATAATGAACATGGTTCCGCCAATAAGCACAATGGTGGCAAACAGATTGAAAGAAAATCCGCTGAGCAGGAATGCCGTTTCGGGAAGCTGCGCATGCAGGTTCGTGAGGTAAGCAGGGCCCTGCAGTGCAAGGATCACGATGGTCAGGTAACGGGTCCACTGGTTCATTTTCCGGCGTCCGCTTTCACCTTCGCGCTGCATCCGCTGAAAATAAGGGATCATAATACCCAGAAGCTGAATAACGATGGATGCCGAGATATATGGCATCACTCCGAGAGCAAAAATGGAAGCATTTCCAAAAGCACCTCCGGAGAACATATTCAACAAACCAACCAATCCTCCGGAAGCTTGCGTCTGCAGGTTGGCCAACTGCATGGGATCTATACCGGGCAGTACAACAAAACTTCCCAGTCTATAGATTAAAATAAGCACCACGGTGTACCCGATCCGCTTACGCAGTTCTTCAATCTTGAAGATGTTTTTAATGGTTTCTAAAAATTTTTTCATTCGTCAGGCTTGTTCTGGGTTATTCAATAACTGTAACCGTCCCTTCTTTTGCTTCAATAACTTGTTTTGCTGTCTGGGAAAAACCATGTGCAGAAACATTGAGCTTAGCAGAAAGCTCCCCTTTCCCTAATATTTTGACCAAATCATTCTTGGATACAAGCCCTGCGTTTTTGAGGACTTCAATATTGATATCGGTCAGGCCGGTTTTTTCATACAACGACTGTAAAGTAGAAATATTGATGGCCTTATACTCCACGCGGTTGATATTTTTGAACCCGAATTTGGGTAAACGGCGTTGCATAGGCATCTGACCGCCTTCAAACCCGAATTTACGGGAATACCCCGAGCGAGACTGAGCTCCTTTTTGACCACGTGTAGAGGTTCCGCCTTTTCCTGATCCTTGGCCGCGTCCTATACGTTTTCTTTTGGAAACTGACCCTTCTGCGGGTTTTAAATTAGATAAATTCATTATGTTTCCTCCTGATTTACTTTACTTCTTCTACATTAACTAAATGCCGCACCTTTTCCACCATACCTCTTACTATAGGGGTATCTTCCCTTTCAACAGAATGATTGATCCTGAGAATTCCCAGAGAAGCCAGGGTGCCCATCTGACGCTTGGTTGCAGAGTTCTTACTTTTAACCTGGGTGATTTTCCAAATTGCCATAGTCTTTCCTCCTTATCCTTTAAATACTTTTTCCATTCTGATACCGCGTACACCGGCAACCTGGTATGCATCGCGCATTTCCAGCAGCGCATGAACGGTAGCCTTAACCAAATTGTGAGGATTTGATGAACCTTTGGATTTGGCCAAAACGTCATGAACTCCCACAGATTCAAAAACGGCACGCATAGCACCGCCGGCGATCACACCCGATCCGGGGGATGCGGGCTTCATAAATACCTTTGCCCCGCCGAATTTGGCTTCCATTTCGTGAGGAATGGTTTCTTTGCTCAGGGGAATACGATATAAATTCTTTTTAGCATCCTCAATACCCTTTGATATGGCTGAGGTAACTTCTCCGGCCTTTCCCAGACCGTAACCGACAACGCCTTTCTCATCGCCTACAACAACAATGGCTGCGAAACTGAAGTGACGTCCACCTTTTGTGACTTTTGTAACACGTTGGATAGCTACCAGACGGTCTTTCAACTCAAGGTCGGTTGCTTTTACTTTTTTTACTTTAATACTTGCCATAAGGTATTAGAATTTAAGACCACCTTCTCTGGCGGCGTCTGCTAAACTTTTAACTCTTCCATGATACAGATATCCTCCGCGGTCAAAAGCAACCATAGAGATACCTTTTGCCAGTGCACGTTCAGCGGCCAGTTTTCCTACGAGCTTCGATTGCTCAACATGGTTCTTGCCTTTAATAAGCTCCGACAGGGATGTATCCTTTGAAGAAGCCTGAACCAAAGTAACACCGGCTATGTCATCAATAATCTGAACGTATATCTGTTTATTACTCCGGTAAACGGCCAACCTGGGGCGTTCGGGAGTTCCGGAAATCCGCTTGCGGATACGGTATTGAATCCGTTGTCTTCTTGCTTGTTTTGTTAAAGCCATAATTTCATCTCCTACTATTTAGCTCCGGCCGATTTTCCGGCTTTACGACGAAGTTGTTCACCTACAAATTTGATACCCTTGCCTTTATAAGGTTCAGGAGCACGCAGAGAGCGGATCTTGGCTGCTACGGTACCCAATAGCTGTTTGTCATAACTGGTTAGGGTCAATACCGGATTTGCACCTTTTTTCACCACTTCCGCAGTAGCTTTTACTTCATTCGGCAACATGAAGTGGATATCGTGAGAATAACCCAGATTAAATTCCAAAACCTGGCCTTTTACTTCAACGCGGTAACCCACGCCCACCAATTCCTGCTTAATGGTATAGCCCGTGGAAACACCAACCACCATATTGTGTATCAGAGCACGGTATAGACCATGCAGAGATCTGTGGCGGGGCTGATCGGTAGGACGTTCCAGTTTAAGCTCGGTTCCCTCTACTGATACCTTAATATCCGGGTCAACTTTTTGTTTAAGTTCACCGAGAGGGCCTTTAACCGTAACCACATTGTCTGAGCCTATTTTAACGCTCACACCTTTGGGCAGGTTTACAGGGAGTTTTCCTATTCGTGACATATTGTATAATTATTTTAGTATACGTAACACATAATCTCACCGCCAACGTTCAGGTCTTTAGCCTCTTTGTCGGTGATAATGCCTTTTGATGTTGATATGATTGCAATGCCAAGACCATTCAGCACCCTGGGCATTTCGGAAACACCCGAATAACGGCGTAAACCGGGACTGGAAACGCGGATCAGCTTTTTAATAGCCGGACGTTTGGTCTCGGGATGGTATTTTAATGCAATTTTAATTGTGTTGGAAGGTTGACCTTCAACTACCTTGTAGCTGAGAATATAACCTTTTTCGTGTAAAATCCGGGTGAGCTCGATTTTAACCTTTGATGCGGGAACTTCCACTATTTTATGGCCGGCGGCTACCGCATTACGAATCCTTGTCAGAAAATCTGCTATTGGATCAGTCATAGTTGTTTGTTTTAGTTTGTTACTCGGCAATAAATTGCCCGATATCCAATAAATAATATGTATGGGACCCCTTCCCGGGGGCCTGTGTTTCTACCAGCTGGCCTTGCGGACACCGGGGATCAAACCGTTACTTGCCATTTCACGAAACTGAATACGCGAAATGCCGAACTCACGCATATAACCCTTTGGTCTGCCTGTGATAGAGCAGCGATTATGTTTGCGTACGGGGCTGGCATTTCTGGGCAATTTAGCCAGACCTTCCCAGTCACCTGCTTCTTTCAGCGTTTTTCTTTTTTCAGCGTATTTGGCGCATAATTTGGCACGTTTGATCTCGCGCGCTTTCATTGATTCTTTTGCCATGTATTATCCTTTTTTAATGTTTTTAAAAGGTATACCGAATTCACGAAGTAATGCGTAGGCTTCTTCATCTTTCTCTGTAGAAGTCACGAAAGTAATCTCCATTCCCAGGATTTTAGTAATCTTATCTATATCAATTTCCGGGAAAATGATCTGTTCTTTGATACCCAGCGTATAATTGCCTCTTCCGTCAAACTTTTCGGTAACGCCCTTAAAATCACGGATACGGGGTAATGCAATGGATATAAGACGATCCAGGAATTCGTACATTTTGGCGGAACGTAAAGTGACTTTTACTCCAATGGGCATTCCCTTGCGGAGTTTAAAATTTGAAATGTCTTTACGTGAAGTGGTCGCAACAGCTTTCTGACCGCTAATGGTAGTAAGTTCGTTTTGTGCAACTTCAATCAGTTTTTTGTCTCCGGTAGCAGATCCGACTCCTTCGTTCACCACAATTTTCTCTAGTTTGGGTACCTGCATAATGGATGTGAATCCAAATTCCTTAAACAGTTTGGGAACGATTTCTTCCTTATACTTCTTCTGAAGTGTAGGCACATAGCCTTTCAAAACCACGGGTGCCTGTTCTTGTTTTTTAACTGCTTTTGCCATTATTTGATCTCCTCTCCCGATTTTTTAGCGTAACGAACCAGTTTTCCCTTGTCGTTCAGACGACGCCCAATACGTGCGGGGCCGCCTTTTGAGGGGTCAACAACCTGAATATTGGAGATATGAATAGCAGCTTCCTGCTTGATAATACCTCCCTGGGGATTTTTGGCAGAAGGTTTGGTGTGCTTGCTTACCATCTTGATACCTTCAACAATGGCTCGCTGTTCATTGGGCATCACCTCCAGAACCCGTCCCGTTTTTCCTTTATCTTCTCCGGTATTTACAAATACCGTGTCGCCTTTCTTAATGTGTAATTTTGTACTCATAAGTCAATCTATAATACCTCGGGGGCGAGAGATACAATCTTCATATAATTATCCCTTAGCTCACGGGCTACCGGACCGAATATGCGTGTTCCGCGCAATTCTCCGGCGTTGTTAAGCAATACGCAAGCATTGTCATCAAAACGAATATACGATCCGTCGGGACGACGTATTTCTTTTTTTGTTCTGACTACCACCGCCTTGGATACCGAGCCTTTTTTGGCATCACCGCCGCCGGGGATAGCGCTTTTGACCGCAACTACAATAGTGTCGCCAATACGCGCATAACGGCGTTTGGTGCCGCCTAAAACGCGAATGCAAAGCACTTCCTTTGCACCACTGTTGTCGGCCACTAATAAACGTGATTCTTGCTGTATCATGGCTATTTCACTTTTTCAACGATTTCTAATAATCTCCAGCATTTGGTTTTACTCAAAGGCCGGGTTTCCATAATGCGTACAGTATCACCCTCGCTGCATTCGTTGTTCTCATCGTGAGCAACAAACTTGGTGGTCTTATTTACGAATTTACCGTAAACGGGGTGTTTAACTTTGCGTTTTACTGCAACAACAATGGACTTATCCATTTTATTGCTAACCACCATCCCTGTTCTTTCTTTTCTAAGATTTCTTTCCATGAATCAATTTTTATAGATTCTGTTTAGCTCTGGTTTCACTTAACACAGTGAGCATACGTGCAATATTGCGACGTGCCTTTTTTATTTGTGACAAATCATCTACGGGAGAGATGGCGTGATTCATTTTAAGACGAAGCAAGTTGGCTTTTTCCGCCTCAATACGATCGCTTAAATCTTTAACAGATAACTCGCGTATTTCAGGTGCTTTCATGTTTCTAAAACTAATTTTGTTCTACATAATCCCTACGCACCACAAATTTTGTGCTTATGGGCAATTTTTGGGCACCCAATCTGAGGGCTTCCTTGGCCACTTCCATGGGAACGCCTTCTAATTCAATCAGGAGCCTGCCCGGAGTAATGGGGCAGACAAAACCTTCCGGAGCACCTTTACCTTTACCCATACGCACTTCTGCGGGTTTTTTGGTAAAAGGCTTATCCGGGAATACACGGATCCATATCTGTCCTTCACGTTTCATATAACGTGTAACGGCCTGACGCGCAGCCTCAATCTGATGACCGGTCAACCAGCAGGACTCCATAGTCTTAATCCCGAAAGACCCGAATGCTAATTGGTTCCCCCTCTGGGCAATCCCTTTCATACGGCCTTTTTGTTGCCTTCTGAATTTGGTTTTTTTAGGTTGTAACATTGTTTTCTTTTAACGTTTAACGATAACGTAATATGTTGTTTGTTGCTTCGGTGCTAATTTGGAGGGCTAGCCAAGTAACCCATTGTTCCACAATCCATTAGGCTAATTCTTCCTATAAATTGCGGGTTGCAAAGATAGAACTTAATTTCTGATTTACAAAAATTTATAAACAAAAGACCCCTAAAATTGTTGGAAACTTTCAGCATACTTCCCTACTTCTTCCATAACCCGCAAAACATTGTCACCCCACAATTTCCGGATTTCGTCCCGGGAATAACCCTCAAGCAGCAAAGCGCGGGTGATGGCCTTCATTTCCCCCATGTCTTCACACCCGTTTACACCCCCGCCGCCGTCAAAGTCGCTTCCTATGCCCACATGATCTATGCCTACAAGCGCAACAACATAATTGATATGCTCAATTAAGTGATCAAGACCAACCTCGGACTTCGGCTGCGTGGAAAGAAAGTACCGGCCTATAGATATCTGTATGAGCCCGCCCCGGGAGGCAATGGCAGTCATTTCCTCGTCCGTGAGGTTTCTGGGGATGGACTTCAGGTTGTACACGCCTGAATGGCTAGCCATTACAGGCGTTTCACTTATTCTTACTGCCAGCAGGCAGGCAAGACGCGAAGCATGAGACACATCTACTATTATACCCAGACGGTTCATTTCCTGTATTACCCGGCATCCGAATCCGGACAGGCCTCCGTGTTCCGTAATGGAATCCGTCGCGGCATCGGCCAGTTCATTGTTTCCGTTATGAGTAAGCCCTATCATCCTTACACCCATATTATAATAATGCGCCACAAGACGCAGCTCGTTTCCCAGGCAATAAGCGTTTTCGATAGACATGATAAGCGCGGCTTTACCCTGCGCCTTTAACGCCTTTATTTCACTGGCAGACAATGCTATACCGCCCAGTGCGGCGTTTTCGGCTGCATAGCGTTGCAGGCCCGTTAACATACTGTCTGCGCGTTCCTTCGCCCTGATATGATCCTCTTCTGTGCGAGGGCCCTGTGCCTGGTATGCGGCAAAAAAAGCGGCATCGAGCCGGCCTTTTTTCATCAGTTCAAAGGAAACCTGCCCCTTCTTTACTGTAGTCTTCTCTTCCGGAAAAGCATACTTCATGGCAAAATCGTTGTGAGTGTCAATGGAAATTATGCTGTCATGAAGAGCATTTACCTGTTTATCAAGAGAGTCTGGTTGTTGGCCCAATGCGGTCAGATAAAAGAATAAAAGAAGAATTTTCATATTGTAAAGGTAAAATCTATCCGCAATATTTTTATTACATTTGTAAGATTAATGCCACTTTTGGGCTTATTATGAAGCATATTTTCATTATTTTATTTTTCCTGCTGAGCGCGTTGCCTGCATCGGGACAAAAAGTATCTAAATATCGGTTACTATTGCACTGGTATCCCCAGGCACAGTTTGCCGGTTATTATTATGCACAGGCTAAAGGCTTTTATAAAGATGCGGGACTGGACATAGACATACAATACAGTACTGTAAGCCAAACCTCAACGGATAAGATCAAAACGGGCGATTTCGATTTTGCAATCATGTGGTTATCGACCGCCACCCAGCTTCGTTCCCAAAAAGTTACCATCCAGCATATTGCACAGACAAACCAGACTTCCGCGTTGATGCTGATAAGTAAAAAGGGTACGGGCACGGACCGGCTGGAAGAATTCCAGGGGAAAAAACTGGGCGTATGGAGTGGAGATTTTGAACTGCAACCCCTGAGCCTGCTTCAGCGTAATAACATAGAAATGAAGCTGATTCGCATTAATAATTCCATAAACCTTTTCCTGCGCGGAGGGATAGACGTGTGTACTGCAATGTGGTATAATGAATACAACCAGTTGCTTACCTCGGGACTTAAAGAAAATGAACTTAATGTTTTTCGCATGAGCGATTATGGGATGAATTTCCCCGAAGACGGCATATATGCCAATGAAAAACTCGTATGGAACCGTCCCAAGGTTTGTCAGAAGTTTGTGGAGGCTTCCATAAAGGGCTGGCTTGCGGCGTTTGAAGACGTGGAGGGAACATTGGACATTCTGGCAAAAGCCTGCGGCGATGCCGGAGTGGCTTTCAGCCGCTCACACCAGCGTTGGATGCTGCAATGCTTCAGGGAACTTCTGCTGAATCCCAAGACCAAGACTATTAATACCACCTTGTCCCGTAATGCTTACAGCTTTGTGGGCAGTGTGCTGCTGGAGCGAAAATTTATCACAATAATTCCTCCGTATGAAGAATTCATCATTACGCTTTAGAAGTATCTCTTCTAAGATTGCCTGGTACGTATTTGCGGGTACCGCACTCATTCTGATGCTCATTTTGGGATTGAACTACAATTCCTCCAAGAAACACATGACCAGTGTCATCCTGGAAAAAGCACAATATCAGGCCGGTGAATACGCCGAGCGTATCAACCAGATCTTTTATTCGGCACAACGCATACCTACAGTGATCGCATCGCAGCTGAACCAGTTTCCGGAACTCTCCCTCCTGGATATCGGGCTTATGCTTAAATCTATGCTCGAAGAAAATCCCGATATATTTGGAGCGACGGTGGCATTTGAACCGGGTGTATACAGAGGATTATCCCATGGGGCTCCTTATGCTTTCAGGGACGGCGACTCCGTTAAAACCACTTTCCTGTTTGACGGCGGAGACAATTATTTCATGGAGGACTGGTATATGATACCGGCACAAATGGAAGAGCCTTTCTGGTCTGATCCTTATTACGAAACTTCCACCGGCAATAAAGAAGTATTGATGATCACTTATTCCGTACCGTTCTTTTATGAGAAGGACGGCAATAAACGGGTGGCAGGGATTACCACGGTAGACATCTCTCTGGACTGGATAAACCGGCTGATGGAAAGTACCGCAGTATATAAGACCGGATACGGTTTTCTTGTTACAGATACCGGACGGTACGTCTATCATCCCAATCCGGCCATGCGTATGAACGAAACCGTGTTTTCCGCTTTGGAGAACTGGCGTGAAGAAGACAGTCTCAGCCGTCGGATGAGCCGGCATTTTAACCCCGATGAACAACAGGAGGTTTACCGAAAAATGCTGGCCGGGGAAAGCGGCATATTCATGAATTCCTTCATGTTTTCGGACCGGAATCAAAGAGCCTGGTTCGCTTACGCACCCATAAAAGCGAACGGATGGTCTCTGGCTCTCATCTATCCCCGCCGCGAAGCGCTGGAAGAACTTATCAGCCTCAACAGCATCCTGCTTTTTGTGGGAATCTTCTCTCTTTTTGTCCTGTTCGGTTTTGTGTTTATTGTGACCAAAGCTCTTACATTGCCTGTCATCAGACTCACGCGTTACACCAGGGAGGTTTCAGAAAGCGGCAATTACCGGCAGGATGTACCTCAGATAGATTCCCGCGACGAGATTGGAGATCTGGCCAATTCGTTTGCGAAGATGATGAAAGAGATTGACGAGGCACAAACCACACTGGAAGACAGGGTAAAAGAACGCACAGCACAATTGGTCGAGACGCAGGAGCAACTTATCCAGTCCGAAAAAATGGCCTCGCTGGGTCAGCTTACTGCCGGTGTCGCCCATGAGATAAAGAACCCGCTAAACTTTATTAATAATTTCTCCGAACTGTCCATCGATCTGGCCAAAGAACTGAGCGAAATCCTCGAACCCGTAAATCTGAACGAAGACGAGCGCGCAGACGTTCAGGATATCCTCAGGGATCTCACCCTGAATGCTTCCAAGATCCTTGAACACGGGAAACGGGCAGATAGCATTGTCAAAGGGATGTTACTCCACTCCCGGGGAAAGAGCGGAGAATTCCAGCCTACAGATATCAATAATATGCTTAACGAAGACATTGCCCTGGGATATCACGGTATGAGAGCCCAGGACAATTCCTTTAATATTACTATAGAAGAAGACCTGGACAAAACGCTGCCCCAGATAAGTGTTGTTCCCCAGGACCTTAGCCGGGTTTTTCTCAACCTCATCAATAACGCCTGTTATTCCGTGAAAGACGCCGCTCCGGCCAAGCCTTCCGGCTGGGTTCCGGTCCTTCGCGTGACCAGCCGTCTGGTAAATAACACCTTGGAAGTCCGTATCCGCGACAACGGGAAAGGTATTGCAGAAGAAAACCTAAAAAAAATATTCGAACCCTTTTTCACTACCAAACCCGCCGGGAAGGGGACCGGGCTCGGACTTTCGCTTAGTTACGACATTGTGGTAAAAACCCACAACGGCCAGATCAGAGCGGAATCCATCCAGGGAGAATACGCCGAATTTATTGTAACAATTCCTATAAAACAGTAACAAAATAATGGCTTCTGAAAAGATTTTGGTCGTAGACGACGAAACCGATCTGCAGTTCGTAATTAATCAAAAATTCCGCAGACAGATCAGAAACGGACAATATGAATTCCACTTTGCATTCAATGGGCTGGAGGCACTTGCCAAGCTCATCGAAGTGCCTGACATTTCAATCATACTGAGCGATATAAACATGCCCGAGATGGACGGACTTACGCTTCTTAGCAAAGTAAGGGAGTTGAAAAACCCGCTTCTTAAAACGGTTATATGTTCTGCATACGGAGATATGGAAAACATCCGTACAGCCATGAACCGGGGCGCCTTTGACTTTGTTACCAAACCGGTAGACTTTGGGGATCTTGAAGTTACCATAGAAAAAACCATTCAGGAGCTGGACGTACTGCGTGAAGGACTGGCTTACCACGACAAACTCCTTTCCATTGAACACGACCTGATGGTGGCCCGGGAAATCCAGCGGGCCATTCTGCCCAAACACATTCCGGACCTGAATTGGGCCGACATATACGGATCTATGGATGCTGCCAAACAGATTGGTGGCGATTTTTATGATTTTTTCCTCATAGACGATCACCGGCTGGGTTTTGTGATAGGCGACGTATCCGGGAAAGGTATCCCCGCCGCCATTTTTATGGCGGTAAGCCGTACCCTCATTCGCGCTACCGGACTCAAAGGAATGAGTCCGGTTGAGTGCATGAACTATGTAAACCACCTGCTTTGCACAGAGAGCGTGAACTCCATGTTTGTAACGGTCTTTTACGGCATTATTGACCTGGAATCCGGCACGCTTAATTACGTAAACGCGGGACATAATCCGCCCATTCTGATCAGTTCCGGTGGAAAACACGAAGTTTTCCCACTTACGAATAACATTGTGCTGGGTGTTTGCGATGGACGTGAATTCAAATCCCAAACCATACCCTTTATAAAAAACGACACCATCGTTTTGTATACAGACGGCATAACCGAAGCACTGAACGCCAGATTGGAAGAATACGGGTTCAACACCCTTCAGGACCTGTTAAAGACCACTGTTACCGGCAATGATATGTCCTCACGTGACATCTGCAAAGCCATTACAGAGGATGTGGCCCTTTTTACCGAAGGGGAAGAACAAAGTGACGACATTACCGTCCTCATCATCAGAAGAACCTAACCTTTGATTTACGATTTTTGACCTTCTATGACCCTGCAACTGGAAAACAAGCTATCGGAACTGGACCGGCTTCTTGACTCGGCAGAAGCCTTCCTGGACAGCCACGGCGTGCCTCTTCCCATGCAGTATAAGATCAAGCTCGCCCTGGACGAAATGTTCAGTAACATTGTTCTTTACGGGTACAAACCGGGCGATCCTCCGGATACGATACTTGTAGATATGACCTTATTGGGCAACACGTTCTCGGCCATCCTGAACGACGGCGGCATCCCTTTTAACCCGTTGGAAAAGGAGAATGCAAATATTGACCTCCCCGTAGAGGAACGTCCCATCGGAGGCCTGGGGATCCATCTTGTAAAAAAAATCAGCCACGACCTGCATTATGAGCGACGGGAAAACCGGAACGTTTTTTGCTTCTGCATAGAGGTAACATGAAAAAGACTATACTCCTGATAGTATTATTATCTGTGTCTTTCGCCGCGTTGCCCCTTTCCGGACAGCAACCCGAAAGAAAGGAAAAACCAGTGATGGGGTATATCATTGAGAACGGAGATACGCTGTATGTTGGTAATCTGAAACCTGTTTACGTATACAATCGTCCTAAAAAGAACAAAAACGACAAGGCATGGCGGGAGTACTACCGGACCGTGCACAATTTTGCCAAGGCGTATCCCTACGCATTACAGGCAAAAGCCCGGATAGACCGGACTGACAGTATTCTGGCCTCGACACATTTTACCCGTAAACAAAGGGAAAAGTACCTGCAGCAAGTGGAAAAGGAACTTTTTGCAGAATTCGAGGCACCGCTCCGAAAGCTCACCTTTAACCAGGGACGCATTCTGCTCAGGCTTATCGATCGGGAACTCGGGCAGACAACTTTCTACATTGTTAAAGATTACAGGGGAGGCCTGACGGCTTCGTTCTGGCAGGGTGTAGCCAGACTCTTTGGAGCCGACATGAGGAAGCCTTACGATAAATACGGCGAAGACAAAGTGTTGGAAGAATTAGTCCAGATGTACCACGACGGGCGCTTCTATTACCTCTACTTTTCCCTCTTCGGCGCCCCCAAAGATCCCAACATCAGCCCTTACGGAACCCGAAGAGCCAACTGACACCCAATCTCCCAGGACAATAAGCTCTCCCCCTTTGGGCAGGCGGCACCTGGCCGGTGAATGAATATGCCCGATAATGCAATAATCCACCGGATATGGATATTGTGCAGCATACCGGAACGACGGTTCTTCTTCTCCTTTATATTCGTAACGTATGCCTTTTGAAAGTCTGTTATGCCGGGACCATTCGCTGGCAATGGAAAAAGCCCACCTGGGATGTATGGCGCGAAACAACAGATTGGGAAAACGGGCACGGAAAATTTTCTGAAGTACACGGTAACCCGGTTTTACGCGTCCCATAAGATCTCCGTGTGCCAGGAGAAAATGTTTCCCGTCCAGTTCTATGTACAACTCATCCCGGTGTACGATCAGACCAATCTCATTTTCCAGGAACCCGAACGTCCAGCAGTCATGGTTCCCTGCAAAAAAATGAACGGGGATTCCTCTGTCTGTCAGACGGGCCAGCGCTCCCAGAACCCGTGTATAGCCGCGGGGTATGACATATTTGTATTCATACCAGAAATCAAAAAGATCTCCCAACAGAAAAACGCCCCCCGTTCCGGGTCCCAGGCTGTCCAGAAAAGCGACCAGACGACGTTCCCTCCCCTGCGGATCACCTACCTGAAGTCCCAGGTGCACATCCGATAAAAAATAATACCTGCTCATTTAAAAAGCGGAACTATCAGGCAGGCTGCCCCTGCAAGCAAACAATATAACGCGAACCAGGTAAATTTAACCCTGCGTACAATAGCGATCATGAACCGGCAGGCAAAAAGGCCTGCAACAAAAGCAGTAGTAAAACCTATAAGCAGCGAAGTCAAAGACAATCCGGACACAGCGGGCGAAAAGCCGCCATCGAGGATCTCAAGGAAAGCTTCTCCCAGAACAGGCACCAGAACCATCATAAAAGAAAAGGGAGCCACTTTATCTTTGTAGTTGCCCATGCAAAGCCCGGTAGCAATGGTGGCTCCGGAACGGGAAAGTCCCGGCACAACAGCGCATGCCTGGGCAATGCCAATAACGAAAGCATCGCGATAACCAATGGGATGTGCCTTGTCACTCCGACGGGTAGTCATCCATTGGGCCAGAATAAGAAGTAATGAGGTCAGAATGAGCATGAATCCCACAAATGTGATTCCGCCTGAGAAAAGAGCTTCCACTTTATCTTTGAAAAAAAGACCCACCACCAGAACAGGGATCATGGATACAAGTATCCTCAACGCCAACAGCGAATGGGGCGTTCTGCGAAAACGGACAGAATCCGAGACCATGTTCCAGAGTGATTTACGGAACACCACAATAGTGCTGAGAACCGTAGCGGCATGCACTACAATCTCGAAAGTGGCATCCTGGGTTTCAATACCAAAGAATTCTTTGGCTATCAATAAATGTCCACTGCTGCTTACTGGAAGAAATTCGGTCAGTCCCTGCAGCAGCCCTAATAAAAACGCTTCAAACCCGGTCATCTGTATGTTATTTTTTGATCACCCGCATTATGGCAATGACTTCAAAAATAAATCCCCCGCAAATTAAAATGGGAGACAACACCATACGTCTGAAACTGAAAAGGGCCTGGCCGTTAAAAACGTCAGGATCTGCAGATCTGCCCCCGGAGAGAAGTATAAAACCCAGAGCCACAATACCAAGTCCAATAATCAAAAGGAAGACGTTCTTACGCGGAAGAGCAAAACTATCCTCTTTGTTGTCTGTATATGGATTATTTTTTTTCATAGTATTATATAGTTGATTGATCAATAATAGAAAGCCGATGTGTCAAGCCTGACCACTTTATTAACCACAAAGAAAGTGGAAATCCGGCACAGCATAATGCCTGTAATTACAATACAGGCCAGCACGGCAAGAAATAAGTGAGGCGATACAAGCATCAAAATTCCGGAAAATTCTTTCTGGACCAGGTAAAGCAGCCCCATTAACAGTAGTATGGCTATAAGCGAGGAAATCAGGCCCTGTATGAAAGCCTGAATCATAAAAGGTTTCCTTATAAAACTCCTGGTAGCACCTACGAGCCTCATGGTGTAGATGGTAAAACGACGGGAATATACGGAAAGTCTTATGGTATTATGTATAAGAACAAATGAAATGAACAGAAGTACCGCAATCACAGCTGCCAGCACAATTCCTATTCGTCTGAGGTTGTTATTAATAGCACTTACCAGAGGCGCCTCATAGGAGACTTCCTGCACAAAAGGGAATTTCATGAGGCTGGTCTGCATAACGGCAATGCTGTCGGTCTGCACATAATCTGCCTTCAGTTTCAATTCAATGGAAGCGGGTAACGGATTATAGTCAAAGACATCCAGAAAATCAGTTCCTAACAGTTCGGCCATCTCTCCGGCACCCTGTTCGCGGGATATGTAAGAAATACCGCGGACTGCGTCCCTGACGTGACCCGCCGCCATTACCTGTCTCATAAGTAACGTTGAATCTGCATCTTTCACGTCTTGTTTTAAAACTACCGCCACATGAATGTGTTCCTTGAAATAGTCAGATACGGACTTTGCATTTATCGCTAACAGACCTGTTATACCCATAAGAAGCAACACCAGCGATATGCTTATAACCGAGGACAGGTAGGAATGAACAAGTTGCTGATTTATAATATTTTTATCTTGTTGTGCCATATACCGGATTTCAAAGATAAATAAAGTATTAAGAATTTTTGCTACCTTTGTATGAAATTAACGGATATAGCATAAAATGACCGAGGCCAAACGAATCCTTTTTGTGAGTTCAGAAATATACCCTTTTCTGCCTCAGTCGGAAATGGCATTTGTCAGTCGCTATCTTCCTCAGGCTATCCAGGAATCCGGCGGGGAGATCCGCTCATTTATGCCCAGGTACGGATGCATTAACGAACGCAGGAATCAACTGCACGAAGTGATCCGTCTTTCAGGGATGAATATTATCATAAGAGAGATTGACCGGCCACTCATCATTAAGGTGGCCTCCATTTCCACAGCCCGGATGCAGGTCTATTTCATAGATAACGAAGATTATTTCCACAGAAAATTCATTTACAGAGACCAGGACGATACATTTTTTCCTGATAATGACGAGCGGGGCATATTTTTTGCGAGAGGCGTACTTGAAACGGTAAAGAAGCTCCGGTGGAAGCCAGACATCGTACACTGTCACGGATGGTTAAGTCATCTTCTGCCATTGTACCTGAAAAAAGCTTACCGCGACGATCCCTTGTTTACCAATGCCAAGGTAGTATTATCACTTTACAATGACCTTACTGCCGAAACTTTTAATGAACAAATGCGCTCAAAGGTCCTTATGCCCGGTGTAAAAGCCAAAGACACGGAAGTTCTTGAAAAACCCGATGCCGTCAGCCTGGCTAAACTGGGCATACAATACGCCAACGGAGTGGTTCTGGCTCATCCGGCCGTGAGTCCCGAGCTTGCCGAATTTGCCAGGAATCACAACATCCCCGTTCTTCCGTACGTTAATCCACAAGACCCTGAAAGCACATACATAGCAGATTACAACCAATTCTACGATCTAATCTTGGAAACCACATGACAGTCAGGGCCAGTCGCTTACTTCTTTCAGGATCTATAACTTTTCTTTTCCTCTCCGCTTGTGTACCTGTAGATAACCGGATGGGACAGGATTTTATTCCCACAAACCAGATTCTGAGCATAAACACACGGGAATTCCAGGCACCCATGATCACTTGCCTGGCTGACAGTATGTATATGGCCTCGCCTTCCTACGTTGGTTTTGGAGCCATTCATTCTCCATGGTTCGGAACCACCGTGGTGGGTGGTTTGGTACAATATGCACCTTATTCACTCGAAGAGGATTACGGACAGGATCCGGTCGTACAGAGTCTATTTATGGATATTCCCATGAGTGAATTTATGGTATTTGACCAGGACGAGCGATACATTCCGCAGAATGTTTTTGTATATAAGATCACCAAAGATTTAGATAATCTGGAAGTGTACAGTTCTTCTTTCAATGAATCGTGTTACGATCCCATTCCCGTAAGCAAATCGGGGACCCTTTTCCTGGGGCGGGACACCCTCAGAATAGAATTTACCGATTCATTTGCCTATGAGCTGTTGCAGGCCGACTCTTCCGAAAGGGACAGCAGTGCGGCTTTTACCAGACGCTACAAAGGACTGTATTTCACAACCGAAACGATGCCGGGAGTGGAAAACGGCGGAAGGATCAACTACATGGACCTTTCAAGTGCATACATGTATCTGAAATACAAAGTAGGTGACGCAGACAGCCTGCTGACTTATTATATGAATACCACCTACGGGATATCTTATAATACCGCCAAACACCAGTCAGAAGCCCTGATCTCGGACCAGCCTTCCAAATATATTTACTACGAAGGGCTCTCGGGAGTAAAACCCTGCCTGGATATGCCTGCACTAATAAAGGAAATAGAAGATTGGGGACTGGCGCAGAATCCTCCCGTACCCCGTAACCGGATACTTATTTCCAGAGCCGAGCTTGTATTACCCATAGAAGCACCTCAAAACGAAGATTACACCCTGGCAGATCTGGCGCCCGCCAGCCTGTACCCGTGCAAAAAAGCAGTAAATGATACGCTAACGTATTATACGGTACTGGGAGATATTTACAACGACAATCCCGGGGGTACTTTAAATCGCACCAAATGGGAATACAGTTTTGAAATCACCTCTCATCTCCAGGCAATGCTTAAACAGACAGAGCCTTGTACTCAAAAAGACAATCTCTGGATTATGTCCACCATTAAGTCGGAAAGCTCTTCGTCCAGCAGCTACTATTATTATTCATACTCCTCCGGAACAACCACAAATTACTATGTTGACAACTATTCTTATAAAAATGTTGTTCTGAACGGGAATCTGTCTTCCAGGCCGCCTTATGTGCGAATTACCTACGCTGTACTGTTGGAGTAAGAAAAAATTTTATACCTTTGCACCCCCAATCAAGACTTCGTAGCTCAGTTGGTAGAGCAATTGACTCTTAATCAATGGGTCGAGGGTTCGAGCCCCTCCGAGGTCACTTAAGA
>Ga0265294_10000498_pt1 | contig 52092 bp, 56 predicted proteins | sample MunlanPumphouse3_FD_192504 | JGI IMG/M metagenome (GOLD analysis project Ga0265294, IMG submission 192504) | Groundwater microbial communities from a municipal landfill in Southern Ontario, Canada - Pumphouse #3 | ecosystem: Environmental > Aquatic > Deep subsurface > Groundwater | place...
CTGCTGCACAACCACAACACTCTTTTTTATGTTTTGGATGAGGAGCGCTATCACTTCCAAACATAAGTTTTGGATGAGCTTTTAAAGCTGCATTTAAAAGTGCATTTCTATCCTCTGGTCTTTTTGCAATTGGCTTACAAAAAAGATGAGGATCTAGCATTCCACCTGCTACATCATCTAAAGTTATTAATAGATGATGTAAAGTTACAGTTGCATATAAATTTGGATATTTATCTAGAAGCTCTACAGCATCTTTTGTTGTAATATGCTCCATTACTATTTTTAAATTAGGAAAAGCAATAGCCAAACTTTCATAAATTGGCATAAACTCTTTTTCTCTATCCATTACAAAACCATTTGTTTCCCCATGAATACAAAGAGGAATTCCAAGATGGCTCATATTTTCTAAAGTAGGTCTTAAAACTTCAATATCCATAGAAGAAACTCCAGTTTCAGAGTTTGTAGTAATTCCTGCTGGATAAAGTTTGATTCCAATTATCTCATCTTTAATATCTTCTAAAAATTCAAAACTATAGTTATTTTGAAAAAATAGTGTCATATATGGAGTAAAATTATCATCTTTACAAGCTTCTAAAATTCTACTTTTATAAGATAATAAAGCATCTTTTGAAGTAATAGGAGGAACTAAATTTGGCATTATTAAAGCTCCACTAAAACTATTTGAAGTTAGTGGACCCACTAACTTCAACATATCATTATCTCTTAAATGTAAGTGCATATCCAAAGGTTTATTTAAAACAAATATTTTACTCATTTAAATAGCTTCCTCATCCAACTCACCTGTTCTAATTCTTATAATTTTTTCAATTGGTGAAACAAATATTTTACCATCTCCAATTTTACCTGTTTTCGCAGCATCAATTATAGCAGTTGTTATACGTTCAACATCTTCATCTGCAACAATTAACTCTATTTTAATTTTTGGTAAAAAATCAACAACATACTCAGCTCCTCTGTAAAGCTCGCTATGACCCTGCTGTCTTCCATAACCTTTTACATCAGATACAGTCATACCAGCAACTCCAGCTTTTGCTAAGGCCTCTTTTACATCTTCAAATTTAAATGGTTTGATTATAGCTTCTATTCTTTTCAATATTAATCCTTTTTTTAGTTCAATTATTTTAACGAAATTTTATTAAACTAATATTATTAAAATGCTCGTTTAAATTCTGGATATGCTTCCATTCCGCACTCTTCAACATCAAGTCCTTGTAGTTGTTGATCTCTTCTGGCTCTTAAAGGTATAATTTTATTTATTAAATACAACACAATAAATGAGCTAATAAAAGCAAAAACTGCTACTACAAATACTCCTTTTAATTGACCTAAAAGTGTTATGTCATCACCATTTGAAGCAAAAATCCCAACTGCAATTGTACCCCAAATACCATTTAATAAGTGAACAGATAAAGCTCCAACAGGATCATCAATTCTTAGTTTATCAAACATAAAAACTCCACCAACTACTAATATCCCACCAATAGAACCTATTAGTATAGGTGTATAAATATCATATAAATTTGGACCAGCAGTAATTGCAACTAATCCTCCCAAAGCACCATTTAAAATCATTGTTATATCAAATTTTCTATACATTATCTGCATGATAATTGCAACCATAATTGCACCACTTAAACCAGCAGTATTTGTATTTAATATTGTAAGAGCTACTAAATTTGCATTTTCCTGTGAAGTTATTGAGCCTACACTTCCTCCATTAAATCCAAACCAACCAATCCATAATAAAAAAGCTCCAAGAGTTACAAGAGGAATATTAGAAGCTGGTATTGCTTTAATTGTTCCATCCTCCAAATATCTCCCCTCTCTTGAACCAATTATTAAAATAGCTGCAAGTAGTGCCCATCCTCCAGTGCTATGAATTACCGTAGAACCTGCTAAATCATACATTGATAAATCTAAAAAAGTTTCTTCTAAAAAGTTTGAACCCCATGTTATATTTACAACAGTTGGATATAGAAGTGAAGCCATTATTACAGTAAAAATCATCAAAGGGATTACCTTTGCTCTTTCACTAACACCACCACTCATAATATTAATAACCTTTCCAACGAAAGCCATTTGAAATAATAAAACTGCATATTTACTCACAGTATCGCTTCCTAAGTCGCCAAAAGCAAGTGAATAACCAAAAAGAAGAAAAGATAAAGATGCGATTGCATAAATAAGAATATTTATAGTTAAGACAGCGGTAACATTTTTTGTTCTTACAATTCCAGCTTCTAGCATAGCAAAACCAGGAACCATAAAAATGATTAATGTCATTGCAAACAATACGTAAAGTGTGTCAATAATGAAGGATAGAGAATCCATATGTTTGTCCTTTTTTGAGTATAAACTCCAGCGCTGGACGCGAAAATTGTACCAAAAAAAAATAAAACCAAGATAAAAAAATCTTACTTTTTACTTAAAATTATATTTTTTTATTTTAAAAAAAACAAATTGTTTCTTTTTGTTACATTTATTCTTTTTTTAATAGAAATTAACTTGAAAATTATTTATATTACTATATAATTTATACTTAATTTTAAACAATAGGAATGATATGCTAGAATTTTTATCTAATTTTAATAGATATTCAGATGAAGATTTTATTAAAGAGCTACTCAATCCAAATATAAATAAAGAAAATCTAGATAAAATTTATAAAAAATCAGATATTAACTTAAACAAACTATTTGTTGATGATGAACCTATACTAATAGTTTGTCTCAAAAAAAATCTTTTAAACAGCGCCTTATGGTTAATTCAAAATGATATTAATACTGAATTAAAAAATAGTTTAGATGAAACAGCAATATTTTATGCAATCTATAGTGATGATAAAAAAATACTAGAATCACTTTTGAAAAAAAATGCAAATATAGATCATCTTAATAACAATAAAAGAACTGCTCTTCAAGAGTCTATTTTTAATGCTAATAGCAAAATAACTAGATTTTTATTAAAAAAAACAATATCTTTGAAAAATAGTGATATAAATGGAAATAATGTTTTATTTGATGCTGTAAATAGTGGGAATCTAGTACTAATAGAAGAGATTTTAAAACTTGAAAAAATAGATTTAAATCATAAAAATAAAGAACAAAATAGCGTAATACATCTTTCTAATGCTTTAGAAAATTTAGATATTGGAAGCTTATTAATAGATTATGGTGCTGATCCTATTGGACAAAATAATAATGGAATAAGTTATATTTTTCATCTTGCAACAAAAGGCGAAAAAGCCTATAAGATTTTGAAAAAAATAGAAGAAAAAGGTTATAACCTAAATTTAAAAAATAGTGATGGTAAAAATATATTGATGTATGCAATAGAGTTTTTACAAACTATTAAAGATAGTGAAAGCATAGAATCTCAAGTAAATTTAATAAAAAGAATGTTCCAATTAAATATAGATAAAGATAGTTTAAACAATGAATCAGAAACATTTATTTTTGAAATAGCAAGAAGTGCAAATATAGATTTAATAAATTTTGTTTTTAATAATTTAGAGAAGCAAAATCTAAATAAACAGAATAAAAAAGGATTGACTCCACTATTTTTTCTAATTTTTGGTGCTTATGAAAATATTAATCAAATAGATTTATTTATTGAAAATGGTGCAAATATTAACTATAAAAATAGATATAATCTAGGAGTTGCTGAAATTTTAATCAACTCTATTTTATATTTTGAAAATAATAAAAATATAGATGAAAATATAAAAAAATATTTAGATAAGGAGTATGATTATAAAACTCTCTTAAAAATATTTATAGAAAAATATGATTTAAGTTTAGATGATTTGAACTCAAAAGATGAGCCACTATTTTTCTCTTCAATTTTAAATTTTAATTTTCCTCTATTTAAAATTTTAAGATTATCAAAAATAGATTTTAATAAAAAAGATAGCCAAGAAAATACAATTTTACATAAATTAGTTATGAAAAATTGTTCAAACAATCAAAAATGTATGGATACAGTTGAAAAAATTATAATAAATTTAATTAAAATTGGTATAAATATTGATGAACAAAATAGTGATGGTCAAACAGCTTTATCAATTTGTATGATAAATAAAAAAGATAGTTTAGTAAAACTTCTTATTGAAAATGGTGCTTCTGTAAATATATTAGATAAAAGTGGTAAAACTTTAATTCATACAGCAATATTTAATGATGCAGAAAAATATATTGATTTAATACATAAAAAAGATAGTGAAATTTTAAATAAAATAGATAACTTTGGAGTTAATGCTTTAAATTATTGTGCATTTATGGGTAAAATTGATTTAACTTTAAAACTAATTTCACTTGGAGCGAAGATAGAAAATGATGCACCTAAATCTATTAAAATTTTAGAATATTTAAAGAAATTTCATAAAAATATTCTTGCAATAAATTTTAAAATAACAGACACAAAAGAGAAAGTTGCACTTAGTAAACTAGCATCTAATATGATTGTTGAATTTAATATAGATATATCAAAAAGATAAATAATACTAAACTATTTTCTCTTTTCTAGTAGATTTTTTGCACAATTTCCCATAAAATCTTCTAGTTGTGTATCTGCTTTATGTGCTAATAAACACTCCATGCTTCTTTTTTTGTTATATAAAATAGAGTAAATAAGTGCTGAACACCCCAACTCATCAACATCATTTATATCAAATCCAGATTTTATTAAAGCTTCAATAGCTCTAACATCATCTAAACAAACAGCAAAATTAAGTGCACTTAAATGAAAATTTACTTTTAAATTAATACCTAAATCAATAAGAGGCTTTATATATTCATATTTTTTATTAGCAATAGCATAATATAAAATATTTCTACCTCTACAATCTCTGTAGTTAATATCTGCAACTCCTAGATTTAAAATCTGAATAATTTTATCCCAATCATTTTTTAAAATTAATCCTTCTAAAAGCTCTTTTGATTTCATATTATAGACTCTACTTTTTAAAACAAAATTACTGCACATACTCTATCCTTATATTAATGATAATTGATATCATAATATAGTTAATATTAAAGTTTGCTAAGCTTTATTAGATTTTCGATAAAATAAAATAAAAAAAGGATTTTTAATGGAAATAAATCTATTTCTAAGTTTTCTAGGATTTTTCTTTACAGCTCTTATTTTAATAGTTGCATTTCTTTATCTTTATGCAATCGTAACTCCATATGATGATTATAAACTTATATTTGAAGAGAAAAATGTTGCAGCGGCTTTAGGATTTTCAGGTGCAATTATTGGTGTTTCAATACCTTTATATAGTGCTTTATCAAACTCTATCTCATATATAGATTTTGCTATTTGGGGAGTTGTTGCTATTGTTATTCAACTTATTTTTGCATTTATTGTTACAAGAGTGAATGGTAAATTTTCATTTACAGAAAAAATCTCTCAAGGTGTTATTCCTGTTGGAATATTAATGGCTGGTTTATCAATCTCTATTGGTTTGTTAAATGCAGGTTCAATGAGTTACTAAAACTCATTGATTCTAAAGTAAAAAATCTTTTATTAAAAAAATAGCTACAAAAACAAAGATAATATAAAAAATATTAACTTTTAAATATCTAATCAAAACAAATCCACAAATTACAACTAAGATATCAAATAAAGAGTAAATTGCACTTGGAATAATTGTGTTTATTAATGTTGCAAATAATAAAGCTACAACTGCAGCATTTATTGCTTTTATAACTCTTGATAACTTATCATTTTGTGAAAAACTTTCATAACTTTTATAAAAAGTAAGTATTAGTAAAAATCCACCTAAAAATATTCCAAAAGTTGCAATAATTGCTCCTAAAAGTGGACTTTGCTTTATAATATCAGCTCCTAAATAAGTTGCTATTGTAAACATAGGACCACTTACTGTTTGAGCTAGTGAATATGCAATTAAAAATGTATCATTTATAACTTTTTCACCTAAACTCTCTTGCAATATTGGTAAAACAACATGACCACCACCAAAAACTAAACTACCACTTTTATAAAAATTAAAAAATAGATTTATTAGCTCATTTTTAAATTGAAATGTAAAAGCTAAAAACAGAAGAGCTAAAAATATGAATAATATGAAAAGATTTGGGAGAGTAATTTTTTCCTTAGTTTTAACTTCACTTTTAATAAATAAAAAACCAAAAACTGCACATAAAACTAAAATAAAAATTTGATTAAAAAATGAGCTAAAAAAGATAAGTAAAATAGATGCAAAAAAGAAGATAGATATTGTAATTTTATCTTTACAAAAGCTTTTAAACATACTAATTGTTGCATCAAGTACAATTACAACGGCAAAAAGTTTTAATGCATAAATAATAGAATTTATATATGCACTATCATCTTGAAATATTCCAAAGTACCAAATAAGATATAAAAATATAAAAGATGGAAGAGTAAAAGCTATAAAAGCTAAAATTGCTCCAACTATTCCGCCTCTTTTTAATCCTATTGTAAATCCAACTTGAGAAGAGCTAGGTCCTGGTAAAAATTGACTAAGAGCTACAATTTTTGTGTAACTCTCATCATCAAGCCATTTTAATCTATCTACAAAAGTTTTCTTAAAGTAAGCTATATGAGCTATTGGTCCACCAAAACTAAAAAGTCCTAATATTAGAAATCTGTAAAAAATATCTATTAAATTTAACATAATTTATTTTGATAAAATTTTTACAATTTCATCAACACTTAGTAATTTTCCAACCGATTTAACTTCACCATCAACTACAAGTGCTGGTGTACTCATAACACCATAGTTCATAATCTCAACTATATCTTCTACTTTTTTAACTTCATGAAATCCACCAATTTGAGCAACTGCTTTTTTTACAGCCTCTTCTAAAGCCTTACATTTTGTACAACCTGTTCCTAAAATCTCTATTTTCATCTTTTATCCTAATAAATAATTAAATAAATAACCAGCTAAAAGTATAGCCAGACCTACTACTGTAAAAAAGATTGCTATTAACTTCAAGCTTAAAATTCTTTTTAAAATCAAAGCTTCTGGAAGACTTAAAGCAACAACTGCCATCATAAATGATAGTGCAGTTCCAATTAACATACCTTTTTGTGTTAAAACCTCTACAAGTGGTAAAATTCCAGCTGCATTTGAATACATAGGAATTCCTATAACAACTGCAACTATTGGTGCATACCAAACATCTCCACCTGCATATTTACTTATAAACTCAGTTGGAATATATCCATGAATAAATGCTCCAATTGCAATACCAACAATTACATATAGATATATTTTTAGAAATATATCCTTTGTATATTCCCACGATTCTTTTAATCTTGAAGATATTAAAGTTCTATCTTCATTTGAATTTCCACAGCAACTATTTATTGGTTTTACCTCTATTAAAACCTCTTTTTCTAAATTTAAAGCTCCTATTATTAATCCTGCTACAATTGCTATTAACAGAGCAAAACCTACATAAAGTAAAGTAATTTTCCAACCAAAAAGTGAAATTAGTAAAGCAATAACAACCGCATCACTAAGTGGTGCTGAAATTAGATATGAAAAAGTAACTCCCAAAGGAATTCTAGCTTGTAAAAAACCTAAAAAAAGTGGAATTGCACTACAAGAACAAAAAGGTGTTAGCATTCCAAAAAATGCTGCAAAAATATGTCCAAAGATTTTATGTTTTCCAACTAAATAATCTCTTATTTTCTCAACAGGAAAATAACTTCGTAAAAATGTAACTAAAAAAATAATTGTAATTAAAAGTATAAATATTTTTATAGTGTCATAAATAAAAAAGTGTAAAGCCTCACCTATGTGGCTTCCTTTTTCTAATCCTAAAATATCAAATACAAATACCGCACTTAAATTAACTAACCAATCAAACATATAATTTATCCTTTAAATTGCTAATAGCACTATAAATAAAACAGGTGGTGTGATAATCAAACCAAATTTGCTGTATTGTGCAAATGAGATTTTTACACCTTTTTTTGCTAAAACATGAAGCCATAATAGAGTTGCAAGACTACCAAATGGTGTCATTTTTGGTCCAAGATTACATCCAACAATATTTGCATAAATCATAGCTTGATTTTGTATATCATTTAAAGCTATATCCATAATCATAATTGTTGGCATATTATTCATAATTGCACTTAAAAATGCTGCTATAAAACCTGTTCCTAAAACTGCAATTGTCTCACCTCTTACACTTAACTCTTTTAAAACAAGCGTTAAATAATCAGTTAATCCTGCATTTTTTAAACCATAAACAACAATATAAAGTCCAATACTAAACCATACAACTTGCCAAGGCGCTTCTTTTATAATTTTCAGAGGTTCAACAGATTTTGAAATAGTTGCAATAATTAAAAATATAGTTGCTCCACCTAATGCAAAGATTGAAATAGGTAAATCATAAGCATCTCCAAAAAAATAGGCACATAAAAGAAATGCTAAAAATACCCATGAAAAATAGAAGAGTTTCATATTTTTTATTACACTTTTTGGCTCTTTTAATAAAGTTATATCAACAGTTTTTGGAATATCTTTTCTCAAAATTAGCCATAAAAAAATTGTAGAAGCTATAACACTTACAATAAATGGAATTATCATATCAAAGAAATATTGTGCAAAACCTATACTAAAATAGTTTGCAGTTACTATATTTGTAAGATTTGAAAATACAAAAGGTAGTGATGCACTATCACTTATAAATCCACCTGCTAGTAAAAAAGCGATAATTGTTTTTAGGTTTAGTTGCAATATTCTCATTTTTGCTAATAATATTGGAGTTAAAATCAAAGCTGCTCCATCATTTGCAAAAAGAGCTGAAACGAACGCTCCAAGCAAAATTGAGTAGATAAACATTTTTATTCCACTACCATTTGAAAACTTTGCCATCTTTAAAGCTGCCCACTCAAAAAAACCAATCTCATCTAAAACTAAAGATAAAATAATAATTCCAATAAATGCTAAAGTTGCATCCCAAACTATATTTGTAACATCCAAAACATCACTAAAAGTTACAACTCCAAATATAAGTGCAATAAAAGCTCCAAAAATAGCACTCGTTCCAATTTGAATATTTTTTGGCTGAACAATTACAAAAGTTAAAGTTATAATAAATATTAAACTAGCAATTAGCATATATCACACTCTTTTTTTAAAATTGGAATGTCAAGTTGTAAATAACTTATCTCTTTTAAAATAGATTCTCTAAAAATATCTAAAGGTGTTCTAATACTATAATAAGCCCATCGACCTTTTCTATCTACTTTTAAAAACCCTGCATCTTTTAAAATTTTAAGATGTCTTGATACCCTTGACTGTATCATTGAAAAAGAGTTTTCAATATCACAAACACAAACTTCACCATGAATGTTTATAAAATTCAGTATCTTAACTCTAGTTTCATCATTTATAGCACCTATTGTTTGTAAAAAATTATCCATATCATCTCTTCTCTTTTAAAGCTTCAACAACTTTTGGAAGTAAAATTTCCTCAATCTCTTTGTATGTAGCTTCAAATGCTTCAAAACCTTTTCCATCTGGATCTTCAAAACCTACATGAATAACTTTTACAGCTTTTGGAAACATTGGACAAGTTTGGGAAGCATGGTCACAAACAGTTACAACTAAATCATACTCATTGTTTATTACTTTATCAATAGTTTTTGAATGATACTCCTCTTTCCAAATTCCTTTATCTTCTAAAAGTTTTTTAGCATTTAAATTTACTCTTCCACTAGCTCTAACTCCTGAACTATCGGCACTAATTCCATCTAATTTTGCATTTATTAAAGCTTCAGCGATAATACTTCTACAAGAGTTTCCTGTACATAAAATTAAAACTTTTTTGCTCATTTTTTATTCCTTTATTTTAAAAAAAGAATATTATCATATTAAATATTATATATCAAGATATATTGATATATAATATTTAATAAAAGAGAAAATAGAAATATCTATCTTCTCTTGCTACTTATTTTTTAAAGTCAGCTACGATTTTTGCTTTTAATTTATCAATTGTAAATCCAAACTCTTCAAAAAGTTTATCAGCTGGTCCACTTGCACCAAATGTATCCATTCCAAATACAACATCTGCAAATTTATAATACTCTAAAGCTCTTGAGGCTTCAACAGCATAAACTCTTGTTTTTGGATCAATAATTTTATTAATATAATCTTCACTTTGCTCTAAAAGTAAATCAAAACAAGGAACAGAAACTATATTTGCAACTATTCCCTCTTTCTCAAGCGCACAAGCTGTTTGAAGAGCAAGCATTACTTCACTTCCACTTGCCATTATTGTAATATTTGCATTTTCTCTTTGTTTTAATAAATATCCACCATTGCAAACATCTCCATAGGCTTTTTCATCTTTTAAAACTCTTAAACCTTGTCTTGAACAAACAAATGCTGTTGGAGCTTTCATTTTAAGTGCTACTTTCCAAGACTCTACATTTTCAGTTGCATCTGCTGGTCTGAATGTATAGAAATTTGGTAACGCTCTAAATTGTCCTAAATGTTCAATTGGTTGATGAGTTGGTCCATCTTCTCCAACACCAATAGAATCATGTGTCCAAATAAAATGGTGTGGAATTGAAGCCAGTGCTGCTATTCTTGCGCTTGGTTTTAAATAATCACTAAATACAAAGAATGTTGCACTATAAACTCTAAACAATCCATACAGATTCATTGCATTTGTAATAGCTGCCATAGCGTGTTCTTTTATTCCAAAATGAATATTTTTTCCATTTGGAAAATCACCCATTCCTTTTAATTCAGTTTTATTTGATGGAGCTAAATCTGCACTTCCACCTAAAAATCCTGGAATTGCACTTGCAATTGCATTTAAAATCTTATGATTTGAATCTCTTGTAGCAACACTTGAATCTGCTTCAAAAGTAGGATAAACAATTTTTGAAAAATCTGGATTTCTTAGTTCTTCAATTTTTTGTTTAATCTCTTTACTTAAAGCTTCACTCCACTCATTTTGAGCTGTACTTCCAACTATTAATTTATCAAAAGCACCTTTTACATCAGCAGCTACAAAGAACTCATCATCAGGATTAAATCCAGCTTTTATTTTTGCTTGTTTAATCTCATCAGCACCTAAAGGAGCTCCATGAGAATGGTGACTTCCCTCAAGAGTAACAGCCCCTTTTGCAATAACCGTTTTTGCAATAATCAAAACTGGCTGTGTTGAAGATTTTGCAGATATTAAAGCCTTATCAATTTGATCAAAATTATGTCCATCAATCTCTATTACTTCAAAATCAATAGCTTGAAATCTTTTTTTAACATTTTCACTCCAAGCAATACTTGTATCACCCTCAATTGTTATTGAATTACTATCATAAATTATTACAAGATTATCTAGTTTTAAATGCCCTGCAGTTGCAGTTGCCTCATAAGAGATTCCCTCTTGTAAATCTCCATCTCCACATAAACAGTAAACTTTATGATTTATTACATCTTTTCCCAATAAATTTTGAGCATATTTTCCTGCCATTGCAAAACCAACAGCATTTGCAATTCCTTGTCCAAGTGGTCCAGTTGTAATTTCAATTCCATGAGTATGTCCATATTCAGGATGCCCAGGAGTTTTTGAATTAAGTTGTCTAAAATTTTTTAAGTCATTTATTGATACATCAAATCCCCAAAGATGAAGCAAAGAGTAAACAAGTCCTGTTGCATGACCACCTGAAAATACTAATCTATCTCTATTTATCCACTTTTCATCTGCTGGATTTATATTTAAATGTTTACTTAAAACCGTTGCAATATCAGCCATTCCCATAGGAGCTCCAGGGTGTCCTGAATTTGCTCTTTGTACCATATCAGCAGCTAAAAATCTAATAGTATCTGCTTGTTTTTGTAATAGTTGTTTTGACATAATTATCCTATATTCTAATGTTTTTTTGAAATTTTAAACGATTATATCTAAACTATGTTTAAGATATTTTCTCTAATTTTTTTTAAGAATTTGTAAATTTAAGCAAAAATGTTGATATAATTTAAAATTCTTGTTAAAAAAGAGAGTTTATATGAAATTTTTAATTTATACCATTTTACTTTCTACAACACTATTCTCAAATAATATCATTCTTACTCAAGAAGAGGAAGATTTTATAAAAGATAAAACTTTTAAAATTTCTATCACTACAAATTGGGAACCTTTTAGTTTTAAAGAGAAATCAGATGAACCTATGGGAATATCTTATGAGTATTGGAAACTAATTGTTGAAAAATTAAATCTTAAAACCCAAAATATATTTTTTACAAATTTTAATAAACAATTATTTAGTATCAAACAAAAAGAGAGTGATATAATTTTTAGTGCTGGAGAGACTTCACAAAGAAAAGATTATGCTCTTTTTTCAAATAAATATTTAACTTTTCCAATATCTATTGTTACAAAAAAAGATGAAAATTTTATAGAAAATATTGATGAAATAATTGATAGAAAAATTGCAGTAGGAAATAATTTTACAGCTCATAATCTTCTAAAAGAGAAATATCCAAACCTTAGTTTAACTCCAGTAGCTAGTGTAAAAGAGGGCTTAGAACTAGTTTCAAAAGATAAAGTTTTTGCATTTATTGATATAAAACCTGTATTAAACTTCAATATAGCTAAATATAGTTTTAAAGATTTAAAAATAACTGGTAATAGTGGTTTAGATTATGAGCTTAAATTTATGATAAGAGATGATTATGAAATTTTAATTCCAATTTTAAATAAAGCAATAGATAATATAGATGAATCTTCTGTGCTAGATATTGTAAATAGATGGAATAATGTACAATTTCAAACTAATTTTGACTATACAATTATTTGGTTACTTTTAGCTGCTATATTTTTAATTACTTTTGCATTTTTATATAGAAACTATATTTTAAAAAATTTAAATAACAAACTAAAAAATTTGGTTAATGAAAAAACAAAATCTCTTCATGAAATAAATAAAAATCTTGAAACTCTTGTTGAAAAAAAGAGTAGAGATTTAATTGAAAAAGAGAATCTTTTAAATCATCAAGCAAAAATGGCAGCGATGGGCGAAATGCTTGAAAATATTGCTCATCAATGGAGACAACCACTATCTGTAATCTCAACAATGGCAACCTCTTTAAAATTAAAACAAGAGATGAAAATTTTAGAAGATAAAGAGTTTTTTCAATCATTAGATATTATAAATAATGCTTCTCAACACCTTTCAAATACAATAGATGATTTTAGGAATTTTTTCTCATCTGAAAAAGAGATTAATAAGTTTTTAATATCAAATACAATAAAAAAATCAATTTTGCTTTTAAAAAGTAGCATAGATAAACACAATATAACTATAGTAGAAGATATTGAAGATAGTGAATTACTAAGTTATGAGAGTGAATTGATGCAAGTAATCTTAAATATAATTTCAAATTCAATTGATATTTTAAAAGATAAAAATATAGATTCAAGATATATATATTTTAAAACTAAGATTTTAAATAATAATCTTATTATTACAATTTCTGATAGCGGTGGTGGAATAGATAAAAAGATTTTAAATAGAGTTTTTGAACCATACTTTACAACAAAACACAAGAGCCAAGGAACGGGAATTGGTCTTTATATGTCGCTACAAATTGTTACAAAACATCTACATGGAAAATTATCCGTAAAAAATAGTAGTTTCTTACAAAATGGTGTTGAATACTTTGGTGCAGAGTTCTCTATAAATATACCAATATCTATTGATAAGTAGGTTTGTTAAATATTTTATCTTGATTTAGTTATAATATAAAACTTTATTTTAAGGGGAATTTATGTCTGTAAAAAGTAGATTAATATCTTTATCATTAGTGTTTATTTTATCACTATTGACGATTTCAACTGTTTCATATTTTAACTCAAAAAGTACATCTAGTGATTTAGTAAATATTTCAGATGAAAGAATACCTATTCTTCTAGCAATTACCGATTTAGATACTTTAAGATACAAAATAAGAGCTGTGACTCAAGAGTTATTTTCGGTTAATGTTGATGAAAACTACAAAAAAAATCTTCAAGATATTAAAGAATATAGAGATTCAACTTGGGAACAAATTGATAAAAATTGGAAATTCTTTGCAAGCACACCAAGACAAACTGAGGCTGGTAAAAAGGCTTTTAATACTTTAGAAGCTACATTTAATGAGTGGAAAAAATCACATCAACCAATTGATGATAATCTAAAAAAATTAATCAACAATCAAGATGAGAGTAAAATAGAATCTTTGATGTTAAGCTATGAAGATAGTGTAAATAATATGATTCCAGTTTCTGTTAATTTTGGAAAGCTTTTAGATGAGCAAAAAACAAGAACTATAAATTATTCAACTAATATGGTTAAAAATTCAGTATCATCTTCAAGCAAAGCTTTAACAATTATCGTTATTCTTGCAATTATTGTTATGGCTATTAGTTTGGCATTTACATTAGTAACTATAAACTTTATTATAAAATCTTTAAGTAGTGTTAGAGATGGAATTTTAGATTTTTTTGCTTTCTTAAATGAAGAGAGCAAAAGCGCTACACTAATTGATTTAAAAAATAGTGATGAATTTGGTGAGATTGCAAAAGTAATTAATCACAATATTATAAAAACTGAAAACTCTATAAAAAAAGATGATGAGTTTATTAATGCAACAGAAAATTTCGTAAAAGAGCTTTCAAGCGGAAATATGCTTGCAAAAATTGAAAAAGAGCCTGATACATCAAATTTAAAAGCTTTAAAAACACTTCTTTTAGAACTTCAATATTATTTAGAACATACAATTGCAAGAGATATAAATATGCTTCTTAAAGTTATAGATAGCTTTAAAAAATATGATTTTACTGCAAGATTTCCAAACCCTTATGCAAAAATTGCTGTCGCTATGAATGAACTTGGAGATGAAATTTCTGCTTTACTAAGACAATCTTACTCTACAGGTTTAAATCTTGAGCTTGCTTCAAATGAACTTCTTAACAATGTTGAAGTTTTAAATCAAAGTTCAAATGCCGCTGCTGCTTCTTTAGAAGAGACAGCAGCTGCTCTTGAAGAGATTACTTCAACTGTAATTAGCAATGCAAACAATGTTGAACTTATGTCTAAATTTTCAAATGAAGTTAGTAACTCAGCTAAAAAAGGTCAAGCTTTAGCAAATCAAACAACAACTGCAATGGATGAGATAAATAGCCAAGTAAATAAAATTAATGAAGCAATTTCAGTGATTGATAATATTGCATTCCAAACAAATATTTTATCTCTTAATGCAGCTGTTGAAGCAGCAACTGCTGGTGAAGCTGGAAAAGGTTTTGCTGTTGTTGCTCAAGAGGTGCGAAACCTAGCAAGTAGAAGTGCAGAAGCAGCTAGAGAGATTAAACTAATAGTTGAAAATGCAACTTTAAAAGCAAATGAGGGTAAAAATATCAGCTTTGAAATGATTGAAGGATATACAGAATTACTTGAAAATATTGATAAACAGACTCAAACTATAAATGAAATTGCATTAGCAAGTAAAGAGCAAGAAGCTGGTATTACTCAGATAAATGATGCTGTAACAGGTCTTGATCAACAAACTCAAAATAATGCAAGTATTGCTGCTCATACTAAATCAATTGCAACAAATGCTGATATGGTTGCTAAAAAAATTGTATCTGACTCAAAAAGTAAAGAGTTTATTGGAAAGCAAGAGATTGAAAACGAGTATAAAAAATCTAATGTAAAGATTGAAAAATCTGAAAATAAAAAATCTGAAAATAAAAATGAATCTATTAAAAAAACAGAAGAAAAAAAAGATGAGAAAGAGCTTCCTAAAAAAGATATCAAACTAAAAGAGATAAAACCTTCTAAATCTAGTGATGATGAATGGGAAAGTTTCTAATATAACTAGAGAAGCTTTCTCTAGTTGTAAAATAACGTAAACATATGCCTCAAAACTTACTATATGAAATAAATTCAAACCATCTAAAAAATATTGATATATTAAATCAAATATATGAAAACGAAGAAGACAACTACTATGTAAGTTTAGATTTTTCAAAAGAGTTTTATATTTTACAAGCTAGGGCTGGATTTATTTCTACTTCAATAAAATTAAACAATATATTTTATCTATTATGTGAAATTCAATTTGAATATGCCATTTTAGATTTTAAAAATCTTCATATTAGTAAGAAAGTAAAATCTCTTATAAAAAAAGATGATTTTATTTTTAGAGTAAATCATAATATTGAACTCTTTTTTAAACAATTAAATTTATACCACAAAAATAATTGGCTTATAGATAAATATGAGAAATTAATAAAAGATATCTTTTATAATTACAAAAGTGATGATTTTAAGATTTTAACCTTTGAAGTTTATGATAAAAATGATAATTTAATATCAGCAGAGATTGGATATAAAATAGAAAAGATATATACATCTTTAAGTGGATTTTGTTCAAAAGATAAAAAATACAACAACTATGGAAAACTTCAATTAACTCTTACAGCAAATTATTTACAAAATAATAAATTTCTATTTTGGAACTTAGGACATCCATATATGAACTATAAGTTTGATTTAGGTGCCACCCTTTTAACTCGTAAAGAGTTTTTAAAAAGATGGCTTAGTAGCTTACTATAAGTTATTCACCATAAACAGTAACACACTGCTTAAAGTTATCTCTAGTTGATGAAAAAAGTCCACTTTGCTCTGTGTATTCACTATGAATATCAACATGTTTTACTTTTGATATTCCACCATTTTTTGCAGCTTCAGCAACAGAGTTGCTTCCAACATAACCTTTTCCAATAACAAACTCTTTACAAATAGTAGCTTTTTTATAGCTATCAAGCTTTGAATAATCTGTATTTGTTCCATCATACTTCATTAAAGACGATGTATCTTCACTTTTTACCTTAATTGTGCTACAAGCTGTAAAAAAAGTAGCAATAAGAACTGTTGATGCTAATAATATTTTTTTCATATTTTCTCCTTTATTTTAATCGTAATTATAACAAAAATTTATGAAATAATTGCTAAAACTGCACCCTCTTCTACAGCCTTATTTGCTTCTGTTAAAATTTTTGAAACTGTTCCTGATACAGGCGCAACAACATCAATTTCCATTTTCATAGCTTCAAGAATCATAATTTGTTGATCTTTTTCAACTCTATCACCCTCTTTAACAAGAATCTTCCAAACATTACCATTTACAGGAGCTGTTGCTTCAGTTCCAGAGTAATTTACTTTTGGTGCTGTTGTTTGAACAGGTGCTTGGTTAATTGGTGTTTGAACAACTTGTTGAACTGGAGCTGCTACTTGAATATTTTGAACATCTCCTTCAAAAACCGATACATTAAATCTTTGACCATCTACAACTACTGTATAATTTCCATTTGCCATTTTTTCTCCTATATTTATCTATTTATTTGTGTGATGTTTTATAGCTGCCATAATTGCCGCTACTTTTTTTAAATCAATTTGAGCATTTTGTGATATAACATTGTTATAAACAATATTTTGAGGAACAATCTGCTCATTTTTTGGAAAAAACTCAACAAAAGTCACACCTCTTGCTTTTAGTAAAAATCCAACAATTAATAAAATAGTAGATACTACTCCCATAACTATAAAAAAGTTTGCTAATAAAGTTTGCAAATTTCTCCTTTTTCCTTTTTTGATTTGATATTCTATGAAAAATAAATAAAATCTTCTTCTTTTTAAGTGCTTTATAAATTGTTGTATAGTGCTAAATTTATATATATTTTGCTATCATATCATTATGAAAAAAGAGACTTTAGAAAAAAGAACAAATATTGCAAACGATATTATGTATTATATCTATACACATATAGATACAAATATTGATATTGAAGAGTTAAGTATTGATTTGGGAATTAGTAAATTTCATATGCATAGAGTTTTTAAAGAGATTTTTGGAAGAAATATTTATGAAAGTATAAAATCAATTAGACTTCAAAAAGCTTCAAATTTACTGTTAACAAATAAATACTCAACAATTTCTAGTATTGTAAACTCATGTGGTTATTCATCACAATCATCTTTTATTAAAATATTTAAAGAGAGATTTGGAATGAGTCCAAAAGAGTGGAAAAATGGTGGTTATAAAGAGTATTCAAATAATATTATCAACCAATCAAAATTTTCATTAAAATCTAAAACTAACTTTGACTCAATAGTTCCAACTATTGTTAAAAATCCAGCTATTGAGAGTTATTATATTAGAAATAGAGGTTATGATAAGAATATTGAATTAACTTGGCAAAAGTTAGAGACTTGGCTTTTAACAAACAATATAAAACAGTATAAAAAAGCATCCTTATTTCATGATAATCCTACAATCACTCCACTTGAAGAGTGTCAATATATTGCTTGCATAATTGTTGAAGATGATTGTGATGTTAAAAGTGACAGAATTCCAAAATTTAATATTGCAGAGGGTGTTTATGCAAGATTTGATTTAAAATGCAAAAATGAAGATTTATTACCTTTTATTCAATGGGTTTATCATGAATGGTTACCAAAAAGTGAATATGAAACTACTACAAAACCATCTTATGCAATATATGAAAATCTTGATTTTGTAAATGATAATTTGGAGTTTAGTTTTTTTGTTTCAATTGATTTTTAGTGATTTTAAAAGTGGAGCGGGAGACGAGACTCGAACTCGCGACAGTCTGCTTGGAAGGCAGAAGCTCTAGCCAACTGAGCTACTCCCGCAACAATAAAAGAATCTAAAATATAATTTTAGATGGTGCGGATGGAGAGACTCGAACTCTCACACCGTGAGGCACCAGATCCTAAGTCTGGCGTGTATACCAATTTCACCACATCCGCATAAAATAAATTTAAAATTTAGTTGGTATTCTAAACCAAAATGGTACTCCCAGTACGATTCGAACGTACGGCCTACGCCTTAGAAGGGCGTTGCTCTATCCAGCTGAGCTATGGAAGCATTTAATACTAATTGAAAAATGGGGTAGATAATGGGGCTCGAACCCACGACCCTCGGAACCACAACCCGATGCTCTAACCAACTGAGCTATACCTACCATAAATTTTAAGTCCTAATGGTCGGGGCGAGAGGATTCGAACCTCCGGCCCCCTGGTCCCAAACCAGGTGCGCTAACCAGACTGCGCTACGCCCCGATAAACACATTTAATTCAAAAAGTGGACGGAATTATATTATATAAAAAACTTTTTGTCAAGTACTTTTTGAATATTTTTTGTTTTTTTTCCTAAAATGTGTTTTTTTCTATAAATTTTTTGTAATTTTCACTAATGTTTGTTATTTCAAGCTCAATTATTTGTGGGACTTCATAACTATGTAGTTCTAAGATTCTATCTTTTACTTGTGAAAATAAACTTTTTTTTGTTTTTATACTTAGAAGAATCTCTTTATCTTCACAAAGCTTATTATTCCAAAAATAGATTGATTTAATCTTTTGCATCTGTACACAAGCAGCTAGTTTATCTTTTATTAAACTTTTTGATATATTTTCAGCCTCTTTTTTATCTTTACAGGTTGTTTTAACAATTGTAATATTCATAATATCTTAACTCCTTCTATTATATCTCTAGGAGTCATAGAGTAGCTTCTTTTTTTATAACGTTTTGCTGATAGTGTATGGGCTAAACTTCCACTAATTGTTGCATCTAAACTACTATAACCTTGTGCTAAAAGTGAAGCTATAAGTCCACTTAAAACATCTCCACTTCCACCCTTACTTAATTTTGAACTCCCAAATATATTTACAAAAATATTATTATTTTTTGCAACAATAACATTTGCACCTTTTAACAAAATTGTAACTTTTGGATATTTTTGAGTAAATTTTTCAACATAAAAAAATCTTCTTTTTTGAAGATCTTCTACACTTATATCTGCTAAATTTGTAAGTTTTAACAAAGATATAAACTCTTTTGGATGTGGAGTTAAAACACAATCTTGCTCTAAAAATTGAAGCACTTTTTTATTATAAAAAATATCTGCATCTAAAAGTTTTGGTAATTTTAAAGCAACTATTTTATCTAATAAACTATCTTCAATAAAACCTAAACCCATTCCAAATGCTATTGCTGTGCAATTTTTGCTAAAATCTTTGCTTTGCATTAAAAAACTTGGTGTTAAAATTTTATTTTTTCTAATCACAGTTACAAGACCAACCCCAAAAGCAAAAGCAGCCTCTGAAGAGATTATAGAAGCACCCTCTTTTTCGCCACAAATTATGTTTAAATGCCCAAAACTACCCTTATTTGAATTTTTAGACTCTCTATTTGGAAGTTTTATATCACTTTTTGAAAGAAGATATTTATTACTAGAAGTTTGAAAAAAATCACTATGAATTCCTAAATTAGCAACTTTTATTTTTCCAACAAAATCTTTTACTAAATCGCCAAATAGTGAAGTTTTATATGCACCCATTGTAATAGTTACATTAGCTTTAAAGCATATCTCTTTAATTAAACCATCTTTATTAATTCCACTTGGAATATCACATGCTATTTTGTAAGCATCTAATTTATTCATCTCTTTTAATAAAGTTTTTGCCTCAAAAGATATATCTTTATTTAATCCTGTTCCAAAAATTGCATCAACTAAGATATCACACTTTTCTAATTTTGTAACAAATTCAACACCTATGGCTTTTGCTCTTTTTTCTTGAATTTTTGCCATAGGTGATTTTGCTTTTATATGTTGTAAAACTTTTACTTTGTAGCTATTTTGTAGTAATCTTGCCAATGCTAAACCATCAGCTCCATTGTTTCCGCCGCCACAAACAATTAAAACAGATTTATCTTTTTTAAAATTTTTTTTAATAAAATTAAATATTGATAAGGCTGCATTCTCCATTAAAATATCTTCGCTTAGAAAATATTTTTCAACAGCTCTTTTATCTAAACTTTGCACCTCATCAAATATTTTTTTCATATTTAACCTTTAGTTTTTAAATTTCCATCCATTATCAACTAAAATTACTCTTATTTTATCTTTTAAATCACCTTGAATCTCAATAGTTTCACCTTTTATAGATCCACCACAAGCAAGATTAGTTTTTAAAAGTTTTAAAATCTCTTTTATTCTCTCATCTTCAATTTGAAATTTTCCAACAGTTGTTACAGGTTTTCCATTTCTTTTCTCAAATCCAAAAACTAATTGATGTTGTACCTTTGGTAAAATAGTTTTTGAACTCTTTTTTGAAACTTTTTTATCCTCTTTTTTTGTATCTAAAACATTTCCCTCTAGTTTTGCACCTAAACCAAAAGTTAATTTTTCAACAATACCCATTTTAATACTCCTTAACTCTTGTTTGAACATCAAGATTATCTATAGATGTAAAATCTTGTTGTTTAAATTGCTCAACTGCAACTCTTCCAATCATCGCTGCATTATCAGAGCAATATTTTAAAGGACTTAAATATAAATTTGTATCATATTTTTCACAAAGCTTCTCTATTTCGCTTCTTAAAAACAAATTTGCACTAGCCCCACCAACAATAGCAAAATTTTTTATACTCTTTTGCTTAAATAGTTTTCTTAATTTCTGTATTATATGTTCAACTGCAGTTTTTTGAAAACTAGCACTTATATCATATTTATCTTGCTGTGTTAAAGTGGTGCGTTCAAGATTCTCTATTTGTAATCTAACTGCATTTTTTAGTCCTGAGTAACTAAACTCTATTTTAGGACTTTGAGAAAGTGGAATTGGAAAATCAAATCTATTCATATCTCCTTTTAAAGAGTACTCTTGAACAATAGGTCCTCCTGGATAACCAAGATTTAGCATTTTTGAAACCTTATCAAAACTCTCTCCAAAACTATCATCAAGTGTTCTTGCTAACAGACTCATTTGTGTCAAACTTTGTGCTTCAACAATTTGAGTATGCCCACCTGAAACTAAAAGTACAGTTATTGGGAAAATAGCATCTTTTTCTATAAAAAGTGAATAGATATGCCCTTTTAAATGATTAACTGCAATAATTGGTATATTTAAAGCAATACTTATTGCTTTTGCCATAGCAACACCCTCTGTTAAAGTTACACTTAATCCTGGTGCATTTGTAACTGCAACTGCTTTTAAATCTTTAAAATACTCTTTACACTCTTCAAGTATTTTTGGCAAAGCCTCAATATGAAGTCTTGCTGCTAGTTCTGGAACAACTCCTCCATAGATGCTATGTTGTAACTCTTGAGAAATCTTTTTGTGAAAAACTAACTCTAGCGTATCAATTTTTGTAATTGAAATTGAGCTGTCATCACAAGATGATTCAATAGCTAAAATCATAGATTTTCCTCACACTGCTCAACTCTTTTTATCCAATCTAGTGCACAATCAAGCTTTCCGAAACCAGAACTTGAATTTATATGTCCAGCATCTTCCATAATTTTCATACCAACATTTAACTTACTTTGTAGCTCTATAGCCTCTTCCAAACTCATATATGGATCATTTGTAGATGCTGCTATTATAATCTCTTTTGCTTTTAATTCTTTAGCAATTGGATATGGAAAAAAACTTTTTGCCTCTTCTAAAGGTTTATTTCTAACAGGAGCAACTAACATTAACTTATCAAGCTTAATATCAAGTTCATCGCAAGTGTGAAACCATAAAATATTTGCCAAAGAGTGACAAACTACAATATTTGGTTTGAAGTGGTTAATCTCCTCTTTTAAAAAGTTTTTCCACTCATTTAAAGATGGGCTATTTTTATTTGGTAACTCTGGAAAAGATACTATATATCTCTCTTTTATTAAATCACTTGCTAAGTGTGCTTGCCAATGAGGAAAATCACTTCCACTAAGTCCATGTAATATTAAAACTCTTTTACTCATCTTTAGCTCCATACTCTTTTATTTCAAATTTTGCTCTTTTTAAACTATCTTCAATACTCTTATCAAAATACTCTATAGAAAATTTATAATCTTTTTTAAAAACAAGAGCTACAAACTCTTTACTACTCTCTACTTTTTCTTTATCACTAGAAGAGTGTTTTTTCCAATCTTCTAATTTATTTTCATAAATAGTTATAATATTTTTTTCAAATCTATTTCTTGAATAGATTAAATAAATTGTTAAACCTATTAAAAATCCAAATGGTATTAGTAAATCAAGACTCATAATAACTTCTAACCTCTTTATCAATTAAAAAAACATCATCAATATTTGAAGCTTTTAAATTTGAAAATCTATTAACTGCATCCAAACTAATTTTAGAAATATCTAAAAAACCAATTTTATTACTTAAAAATTTTGATACAGCAACTTCATTTGCTGCATTTAAAATAACTCCTAAATCAAGATTATTTAATACATCATTTTTAATTTTCCAAATTGGGTATCTACTCTCTTCTATCTTTTTAAACTCTAAATTAGATATCTCCAAAAGATTTACAGGTTCTAATATTTCACTATCTATTTTTCCTAAAATTGCATAAGCAATTGGTAGTTGCATAGAAGCATTTGCAAGATGTGCTGTTGTGCTTCCATCTTTGAAATTTATAAATGCATGAACTAAAGATTTTGGCTCAATAACAGCATCAATTTTTTTTGTATTAAATAGCCAAGCAGCTTCTATTAGCTCAAACATCTTATTTGTCATAGTTGCACTATCTATAGTTATTTTATTCCCCATATTCCAATTTGGATGGTTAAGTGCCTCTTTTACTGTTACATTTTTTAACTTTTCAAGTGAATAATCTCTAAATGAACCTCCACTTGCAGTTATAGTCATTGAATCAATTTTTTTATCTTGAAGCAAATACCAAAGCCCAAAATGCTCACTATCAATTGCACTTAAATTTTTTTGATCAATAAATTTTCCAGCAACAACCAAGGACTCTTTATTTGCCAAAGCTAATTTTTTGCCACACTCTATTGTTTTTAAACTTGGTTTTAATCCTAAAAATCCAACCAAAGCATTTACAACAATATTTGAACTACTCTCTTCTATCGCTTCTAAAATTGCATCTTCTCCAAAATATACATTATGATGATTTACTCTATGTAAATCATCTTTTGAAGAGATAACTACTCTTTTTGGATTAAACTCTTTTATTTGAATATTTAGTAAATCAATATTTTTTCCAGCAACTAAAACCTCAACATCCAAATTAAATCTTTTAGCAACTTTTAATGTATTTACTCCTATGGATCCTGTGCTTCCAAGAATAATCAAATAATTATCCTTAACATAACAAGCATTACAACCGCTCCAAACAGATATCCATCAACTCTATCTAAAACTCCACCATGACCTGGGAAAATATTTCCACTATCTTTTACCTCAGCAGCTCTTTTTAAATAACTTTCAAACAGATCTCCAAATACTGAAGATAAAGATACAACAGCTGAAACTAAAACTGCTCCAAAAAATGAGATATCACTTATAGAAGTTAGTGTTCCTAAAACAATTGCAAAAGCCATACCACCAAAAACACCCTCTAAAGTCTTATTTGGACTTGTTTCAGAAAATGGAGTTTTTCCAAAAGTTTTTCCTACAAAATATGCTCCAATATCAGTTGCAGCAACTATAACTAAAAGCCAGAATAGAACCATTACACCAAATTCGCTATAAAGTGTCATTAAAAATACAAAAGAGGCTGTTGGATAAAGAAGTGGTAGAATCATCTTTTTATCAAGCTTTCTTTTATAAGCAATTTGAGAGGCATATCCAATAGCAACAATAAATATTAAATCAATTGGTGATGGATAAAAATATATTGCTATCCAAAGAAGTAAAACATAAATATAGATACTTTTATTTTCAAGTTTATATAAGTTTTTAGCCTCACTTACTGCAATCATTAGTAAAGTTCCAAAAAATAACCAAAATAGAAAATATGAGTCTATAATTCCTATAAATAGTACAAAAATTGTTAAAACTATTCCAGTTTTAACCCTAGTTGATAAATTTCCAATAATTTCTAACATAGCAGACTAACCTTATATTTTAAAATGCTAATATGATACTAAAAATAAGCTTTAACTTCTTAATCAAATTTTCACAACAACTGTACTATAAGGATTATAAAGTACATTCGCACCATGCTGTATTTTTACATTTCTTCTTTGAGTAAAATCTACTTCAAAAACACCACCACCATCTGAACTAAATTTTGCACAAAGTGTTGCCGCTTTTTCAATAACAATTTGTGGCAACTCTTTTTTACTATTTTGAACAATCACATGACAAGATGGTCTATCTTTTAGATGAAACCAAAAATCACTAGCTTTTGAGTTTTCAAGAAGATAGATATTCTCTCTTTCATTACTTCCAAGCATTATTTTAAAACCTTCAAAAAAGAAACTCTCATAATTTTTCTCTTTTTTAGTTTTTGTCTGATTTTTCTCTTTTTTTGGATATAAAAATTCACACTCATCAATACTCTTTGCAAGATTCAAATTTTGATGTAATCTTTTTAAAAACTCTAGTTTCTCTTTTATATTTTGCTCTTCAATAACAATATTTTGACTTTTTTGTTTTAATCTTTTTGCTTTTTTAAATAACTCATTTGTATATTTTGAAGGATTATTTATGCTACTTAAATCTATTTCTACACTATTTTCTTCAAAATCTTTTAAAATAACGCTTTTTTGATATGGTGAAATATTGTGAAGGTTTGCTAAAAGTAAGTTCGCTTTATTATATAAATTTGTTGATTCGAGCTCCAACTCCTCTTTTTTTGGTAGAGATTTTAGAAGATTTTGTAATTTTTTTATATTTTTTAATACTAAATCAATTTTCTGTTTTTTTACTACTTGTAGATTATTTTGCTCTTTTTGCTCATAAATAGTATATAAATACTCTTCAATATCATCTATATTTTCACTTTTTGCTACAAAATCTTTTTTTGGAATCTCTTCTAGTTTCACTCCAACTTTTACAACTCTAAAAGATGACTCTTCATCAATATGCCTTAAAGCTTCCAAAACAACTCTATTTTCATCTAAAATTATAATATTTGTATATTTTCCAGTAAATTCCAATTGCAATATAGAGATCTGTTTTTTATATGAACTGCTTGAATTTACAGCTATATTTATAATTTTATCATCGTTATAAAGTTCAATTTTCTCAATTTTTGAGTTATTAAATCTTTTTTGCAAAACAACATCAAAAGGGGCATTAAAATCTTTTTTTGATGAAATTAGCTCTTTTGTCTTATAAATTAAGCTATTATTTTTTGATAAATCAAAATATATAATATTTTTATTATTAAATTCAATTATAATAGTATTATTCTCAACTCTTCTTATGTTCTTTATATTTTGGGCATTTACTCTTAAATACTCTACAAAAAGTTTTAGTAAAAAATATCTCATTTATATCCATTCATTTTCAATTTTATCTATATTTTAGAAGATTTTTATATCTAATAGATATAATTGTAGCTAAATTTTATTTAGGAGAATAGTATGAAAATATTAAATATATTTATGGCTTCAATTTTAGCTTTAAGTTTAACAGCAACTGCATCTTTTGCAGATTCAGCAAGAGGTCAAAAAGCTTTTATTAAGTTTTTAAAAGAGCCTTGTGGAATGGATGGTGCAAAATTTGCATTAAAACATACTCAAGATGAGTGGAAACAGATAAAAGCTGATGGAAAAGCAGAAGAGGAGATTAAAAAAATTTGCCCAAACTATGAGATGGGAAGTGTAAAACCAAATCTTATAAATAGTATTATGGATTTCTCTATAGAGTTTGCAAGTGATTCAGGAAATGTTCCTTCTTGCTAAATTTCAATTAAGTATAAAGGATTAACTCCTTTATACCACAAAATTATCAAATTTTAAAATAGTATCTTCAGCTAAATCAATCATCTTTATATTAATGTTTCTATACTCAAGATTATCAATATTTATTAAAAACTTATCATAAATATTTGCATATGGATAGAGAATAAAAAATATATACTCCTTACTTCGACTCTCTTTATTTAACTCATTAAACCAAAGAGCTAAAAATGAAAAATAGAGCATTGAAGGATTAAATTTCTCATTTGCTTTTAATCTATTTGAAACTTGTTTATTTAGATAATTATATGCTTTAAATATTGCTTTGATTCTAAAATTACTCTGATTTTGTATATAATAACTACTTGGCTTTAAAACAGAATTTAACTCTTTATAGATATTTTCATTTATATTTAAAAACTCTTCTTCTAGCTCTTTATTAATACCAAAATCAAATTTAACATCTTTATATGAATCAATTAAGTCTCTACAAAATAGTAAAAGTGCTTCTGTTTTTATCTTTGAAATGTTTATAATCATAAGAAATTGTAACTTATTTTTATTAAATATCTATATATATTATAAGATTAAGTTTTTTTAAGATAAAATAATTGCATTTTAATAAAAACAGAAAGAAGGAAATCATTGGAACAAATTGGTTTATTAAAAGATGGTCAAATATATGACCTTCAGACTGCTGAAGCTTTAAGTATCACTGGTGATATTATTAAAGCAGATGACTCAAAAGAGTCATTAGAGATTTTAAGACACTCAACTGCTCACCTTATGGCTCAAGCTATTAAGGAGTTATATCCAGAAGCTAAATTTTTTGTTGGTCCTGTTGTAAATGAAGGTTTTTACTATGATTTTAAAGTTAATAGTAAAATTTCAGATGAGGATTTACCTGCAATCGAAAAGAAAATGAAAGAGCTTGCAGATAGAAAACTTCCTATTACAAGACATGAGACTACAAAAGAGGAGTTTTATGAAAAATTCAAAGATGATGAATTAAAACAAGCTGTTTTAAAAAATATCAAAGATAATACCTTAACTATTTATAAACAAGGTGATTTTGAAGATTTATGTAGAGGTCCTCACTTACCAAATACAAGAATGATTAGAAGTTTTAAACTTACACGAGTTGCAGGTGCTTATCTTGGTGGAGATGAGAAAAATGAGATGATTACAAGAATTTATGGTATCTCATTTTTTGATAAAAAAGCTCTAAATGACTATGTAACTATGATTGAAGAAGCTAAAAAAAGAGATCATAGAAAACTTGGAACTGAGCTTGGATTGTTTACTTTTAATGATGATGTTGGAGCTGGTCTTCCATTGTGGCTTCCAAATGGAGCAAGACTTAGAAGTAAATTAGAGCATCTTTTATATAAAGCTCACAGAATAAGAGGTTATGAACCAGTTCGAGGTCCTGAGATATTAAAATCTGAAATGTGGAAAATATCTGGACACTATGCTAACTATAAAGAGAATATGTATTTTACAACTATTGATGAGCAAGAGTATGGAATAAAACCTATGAATTGTGTTGGTCATATTCAGATTTTTAAAAATGATTTAGTTTCGTATAAAGATTTACCACTTAAATTTTTTGAATATGGTGTTGTTCATAGACATGAGATGAGTGGAGCTATGCATGGACTTTTTAGAGTAAGAGAGTTTACTCAAGATGATGCACATATTTTCTGTACACAAACTCAAGTTAAAGATGTAATATTTGAAGTTTTAGAATTTGTTGATTCTCTTTTAAAACTGTTTGACTTTAAATATGAGATTGAAGTCTCTACAAAACCAGAGAAAGCTATTGGTGATGATATTTTCTGGGAAAAAACAACAAAAGCAATTATGGATGCACTTGATGAAAAAAGTATATCTTATGGAATTGATGAAGGGGGAGGAGCATTTTATGGTCCAAAAATCGATATAAAAATTCTTGATGCTATTGGAAGAAAATGGCAATGTGGAACTGTTCAAATTGATATGAATCTACCATCAAGATTTAAAACTGAATTTATAAATGATAAAGGTGAAAAAGAGCAGCCTGTAATGATTCATAGAGCAATTTTAGGTTCTTTTGAAAGGTTTATTGGAATTTTAACTGAACACTGTGCTGGAGAGTTTCCATTTGCAATTGCTCCAACTCAAGTTATATTTGTACCAATTGCAGAGCCTCATGTTGCTTATGCAAAAGAGTTAAAAAAAGAGCTTTTAGAAAATAGTATTGATTCAAGCATTTATGATATGAATGAGAGTCTAAACAAAAGAATTAGAATGGCTGAAAAACAAAAAGTTCCTATGATTGTTGTAATTGGAGATGAAGAAGTTGCAAACAATATGATAGCTTTAAGAGATAGAAGAAAAAGAGAGCAATCAAATATAAGCAAAGATGAGTTTATAAGTAATCTAAATAAAATACTAAAAGGAAGTAAAATTTGAGTAAAGATAGAAGAAAAGACGATGTAATTATGAATGAGGACATCACAGCAAAAGAGCTTAGATGTACAAGTGATAGTGGTGAAAACTATGGAATTATTCCAACTTCACAAGCTCTTTCGCTTGCAGATGAACTTGGACTAGATTTAGTTTTAATAGCTCCAGATGCAACTCCTCCTGTTGCAAAAATCATGGACTATAGCAAATTTAAATATCAACAAGAGAAAAAGAAAAAAGAGGCTAAAAAAAATCAGAAAGTTATTGTTGTTAAAGAGATAAAACTATCTGTTAAAATTGCTGAAAATGATATTAGCTATAAAGTAAAACATGCTAGAGAGTTTTTAGAAGAAGGAAATCATGTTAAATTTAGAGTTTTTCTAAAAGGTAGAGAGATGTCAAATCCTGATGCTGGAGTTGAAGTTTTAAATAAAATTTGGACAATGGTTGAAGATATTGCAGTTATGGACAAAGAGCCAAAACTAGAAGGAAGATACGTAAATCTTCTAGTAACTCCTAAAAAAGACTAAACTATTTCTAAATATAAAAGAGATTTCCTCTCTTTTATATTATTCTATTTTTAAACTTTTATTAATATATTTTTAAGTATAATGCAAAACTTTTTCATTATGAAAATGCAAATTTATATGAAAGGATTTCTTTATGCCAAAGATGAAAAGCGTTAAAGGTGCTGTTAAAAGATTCAAAGTAAAGAAAAATGGAACTATCAAAAGAGGTTCTGCTTTTAGAAGCCACATTTTAACTAAAAAAACTCAAAAAAGAAAAAGAAATTTGAGAGGACCACAAACTGTACATAGTACAAACTTAAATGGTGTTCTTTCAACTTTATGTTTAGCGTAATTACTAAAATTATTTAGTAATTTTGTCCCTCCAATTTATTGGACAAGTTCAGCAAATGCTGACACCTTATTAAAAATAACGGTAAAGAAAGGAAAAATATGCCAAGAGTAAAAACTGGTGTTGTAAGAAGAAGAAGACACAAAAAAGTATTAAAATTAGCAAGAGGTTTTTATAGTGCTAGAAGAAAACACTTTAGAAAAGCTAAAGAGCAATTAGAAAGAAGCCTTGTTTATGCTTATAGAGATAGAAGACAGAAAAAAAGAGATATTAGAAAGCTTTGGATTATAAGAATCAATGCAGCTTGTAGATTAAATGATATTAGCTACTCAAGATTTATAAATGGTCTTAGATTAGCTGGAATTGAACTAGATAGAAAAATTTTAGCAAACTTTGCTATGAATGATTCTGCTGCATTTGCAACTTTAGTTTCTCAAGCTAAAGCAGCTCTTAAATAATAAATTTGCAATAAATAATAAAAAAGGGAGGGTTTTAAAATCCTCCCTTTTTTTATATCTAATTTATAAACAAGCCCTTACTCTAAAGGCTCATTTACATCAATTTTACAACTATTTCCACTACACATAACATTTGCATCAAAATATAAGATTTCACTCATATCAACACCTGCTTTTTGTAATTTCATCCAAGCCTCCAAAGATCTTGATCCTGCAGTACAATGAAATACAACAGTTTTACCCTTTGGTAATTTTGCTAAAAGCTCTTTTGCACTCAATTTTTCAGCTTCAATATTTATTGAACCTTTAATATTTCCCTTTTTGAAATCTTTAGCTGGTAAAACATTTACTATTTGAATATTTTTTGGAACTTTATTTTCTAAAATAAGTGCTTTTAACCACTCACCATCAATAGTACCCTCATCACTTCCAAGTTTTGCTCCATTTTTACTAAACTCTTTTTTCTCTTTTTTGGGTTTATTATCAATATTTTTAGAAGCACTTGCTGTTGTTGGAAGAGACTCTTTTTTCCATTGAGGAACTCCACCTGCATAAACAACTACATTTTTATAATCCAAATCATAAAGCTTTGATGCGACAATATGAGATTTTTCACAAACAAATCCTGAGCAAAATACTAATATTTTTTCACTCTTATTTATAGGAAATCTTCCAACTAACTTATCAAAAGATGTGTCAGGAATTGAGATACTTCCAGGAATTGTCTCTTTTAAAAACATTGTGTATGGTCTTGCATCTACTAAAAGAGCGCTATTATTTTCATAATATGTTTTTGCAACAATAGTTCCAACTTCTAAATAACTTTTTTTAGACCACTCAGGTTCACCAGCACTATAAACCTTAACATTTTTATGACCCTTATTTTTTAATAAGTTTGCTACTATTGGACTTTTTGTACAGTTATAACCTCCACAAAAAACAATTAGCTCTTTGTTTTTATCTAAAGTTGATATCTGTTTATAATCCTCTTCAAAATTACTATCTTGAATATTTAAACTTGATGGAATTGTTCCTCTTTCATATTTTGCAGTTGGTCTTGCATCAATTAAAACTGCATCAACAGAACCTCTATTTCCAACTCCAATAGCTTTTTTTACATAAGTAAAATCAACTTCTTTGAGTTTATACTTTTGTATTAACTCTTTTACTTCACTTGTAGGCTCTTTTAAAGCAACAACTTCATTTGCATTTAAAAATACAAACATACTTAAAAACAATAGTGCACTCAATAATTTTCTCATTTTAAATCCTTTTTTTAATTCTATTTTTAAGCTCTACCGCTTAACATACCATATTGTGTCATTGGTTTTAACATATACACTTTTAGCAACCACCATATCCATCTCTCTTGAGTTGGATCTAATGGAAACGATGGTGCTGGTTTTGCACTCCAATTAAACTCAGCAAGCATAACTTTTCCAATATCTGTAATCAATGGACAAACTGTATATCCATCAAATTTAGAGCTTAACTCTTTTCCTTCCATTGCAGATATTAAGTTATCCACTAAAACTTTATACTGTTTTCTTACAGTTCCACCTGTTTTTCCCATAGGAACAGCAGCAATATCACCAAGTGAGAATATATTTTTATACTTAACATGTTGCAAAGTCTCTTTATCTACTGGAACCCAACCTCTAGCAGATCCAATTGCAGATTTTCCTATCTCATCAGGTGCTTTTTGTGGTGGTGTTATATGTAAAAAGTCATAAGAAACTTCAATATTTTGACTCTTTTTAATAACTTCATGCTCTTCTAAATCAGGATCATAAGCACCTTTTTCTTCCCAATGTTTATTAAAAATTGCTATTTTATTTGCTACATTTACCTCAACTAAATTATGATTTAAATGCCAATTCATATCTCTTGCTATAAACTGTTTTTCAATAGCATCAGCATACTCTTTAACACCAAATAATCTTCCACTATCATCATAATAATCTAATGAAACATTTGCTCTTGCTTTTGCTTCATTTAGTCTTGAATTCATAAGATACATAACTTTTTTTGGTGCTCCACCGCATTTTACAGCTGTATTTGGAGCTGTATAAACTGCTTTTAAATTTTCACCACTTTTTGCTCTTTGAATAAATTTTTGTGTCTCTTTCCACATATTTTCAGCAGTTTGAATATTGTAAACTGAAGTTATTGAATTATTATTAAAAACATTCAATATTTTTGAAGCATCACCATTTGTATAAGCTTCTCCAATATCTTCCAATCCTTTTATTGCAGCAAAATCAAGTTTAACTCCAGCAGCAACAACTAAAAAATCATATTTCAGAACTTCATCTGAAGACAAAGTAAGCTCATTTGAATCTGGATTAAAATCTACAGCAATATCAGAAATAAGTTTTACACCTTTTGGAAAAAAATCTTTAGTTTCATAAATTAAATCATCTTGTGAATCATAAACTCCTGATGCCAAAAGTGTAGTTCCAGCTTGATATGATACAGATTTAGGATTTGGTTCAATCACTGTAATATCAGGATCTGTTAAACTATTCGCTAATCTAGCAGCAGTAGAAACACCAGCTAATCCTCCACCAACAATTACAATTTTTCCTTTTGCTTCACTAGCGCTTGCAACAGTTGCGGCACTAGCTTGTGTCCCTCCAGCTAAAAATGCTGCTCCACCAAGACCTGCTAATTTAAATGCCTCTCTTCTTGAAATTCCAGCTTTTTTTAGTTCACTATCTATTACTTCAAATGCTTTTTCAAACTCTTTATTTCTCATTTAATTCTCCCTTAAAAAATATAATGATGATATCCAATAAATTATAATAAATTACTTACTAATTATAAGTTATTTTTAATCTTATTTATTTGATCACCTTATAGTTACAAGCTTTTTCATACTCATTTTTATTATTTATATTTATAAACTCATTATCATCATCAAAATTTATAATTTGATATTTTGAATTTTTTACTAAATAGTTTATTTTGTGAATATCGTTTTTGATCATTTTTTCAATAGTTTCATTTAAATTATTTGAAAATACTCCACAAAGATTGTGAGTTCTTTGAGATGTTTGAGCAATTGTAATATCAAAATTATTTGAATTTTTTAGAAGTTTTTTTATTGAAGATATTTTAATTAAAGGTGTATCAACTGTTATTATAAAAACTTTATCAAATTTTTCAAGTATTGTTTGGAGTGCAAGAATTGGAGAGTAGATATCTTGATTTTTATCTAAAATTAGTTTTGATTTATCTTTTAAAAAATCAAATTTATCATTTTTTGAAGAGATATAGATATCTTTAAAATATGGTTTTAATCTATTAAATTGAAACTCTATTAAAGAGTTTGAAGAAGAAAATGGAAGAAGAGATTTATCTTCCCCCATACGAGAGCTTCTTCCTCCACTTAAAATAACACAAGGTATTTCAAATGGATTTATATTCATAATTATAAACTTCTTGGGTCTGTAATATATCCAGAAATTGCACTTGCAGCTGCAACAGCACTATTTGCTAAATATATTTTAGAACTTCTACTTCCCATTCTTCCAACAAAATTTCTATTTGTTGTAGAGATACAAACTTCACCATCTCCTAAAATTCCCATATATCCACCTAAACATGCACCACAAGTTGGATTTGAAACAACTGCTCCTGCATCAACTAAAGTATCAATATATCCAAGTTTTGTAGCATCTCTTAGAATTTTTTGAGTACCTGGAGTTAAAATAAGTCTTACATGCCGTGCAACTTTTTTATCTTTTAAGATTTCAGCAGCAACTTTAAAATCACTCAATCTTCCATTTGTACAGCTTCCAATAAATACTTGATCAACTCTTATATTATCACTTACTGCTTGTGAAACTGAGTGACCATTTGATGGTAAAAATGGATATGCAATTACAGGTTCAAGTTTTTCAACATCTATCTCTATTACTTGACAATAGTTTGCATCTTCATCGCTATAGTGAATTTTTGGCTCTGCTCTTAAGCCATTGTTATTTTTAGCAACTGTATCTAAAAACTCTTTTGTAATCTCATCGTATGCAACAATTCCATTTTTTGCACCTGCTTCAATAGCCATATTACATAAAGAGAATCTGTCATCCATGCTTAAATATTTAATTGTATCGCCTGTAAACTCTAAAGCTTTATATAATGCTCCATCAACACCTAAAATCCTAATAATTTCAAGTATTAAATCTTTTCCAGTTACATATTGTGATGGTTTTCCTTTGAATACAACTTTGATTGATTCAGGAACTTTAAACCAGTTTCCACCTGTAATCATTCCAAAAGAGATATCTGTGCTTCCCATTCCTGTAGAAAATGCTCCTAAAGCACCATGAGTACATGTATGAGAATCAGCTCCAATAATTACATCACCAGGTATTACTAAACCTTTTTCAGGTAAAAGTGCATGCTCAATTCCCATATCTTTTTCATCAAAGAAATTTTTTAAATCGTGCTTCATTGCAAAATCTCTTGAAATTTTTGCTTGATTTGCACTTGCAATATCTTTTGCTGGAATAAAGTGGTCTAAAACTATTGCAAAACCATCTGGATTTGCAAGTTTTTCAAAGCCACCATCTTCGAAAGCTTTTATTGAAATTGGAGTTGTAATATCATTTCCAATTACCATATCAATTTTGCTTCTTACAATCTCTCCAGCAAAAACTTTTTTTCCTACATGCTCACTAAATATCTTCTCAGTTATTGTTTGACCCATTTTTTTATCCTAATTATTTTTTATTTTTTTGAAAATTTAGCATCGATTATAACTAAATTTGTTTAAGCTTTTTCTTTTAGCTTCTTCTCTTTTATGCTTTCCATAATTTGCATATAAATTATAATTGCAACAGATAAATTAATCATTACATCAGCAAAATTAAAAATTGCAAATTCAAAACCATAGTGCCAGTAAAAATAGTCAACAACAGCACCATAAGTAAATCTATCCAAAATATTTGATAATCCACCAGCTGCTAATAGTGCAATTGATATGTAATATTTATAAAAAATATCTCTATTTTTTAATAAATATATAACTCCAATCAAAACTATAAAAAGTTGAATATATTTTAAATATGTATCTAAAAAAGAGAACATAGAGAATGCAACACCATAGTTATATGCTAACTTTAGACTCATCACACTTCCATTTGCATCCCATCCAAAATTTGCAAAACCAAATTTAACAATTTGATCAATTATAAAAACTGCTATGAAAATAGTAAGAGCTATTTTTATCTCTTTTCTCATTTTATAACTCTTTTTTAAAAAACTCAACTAAAAGATTCATTGAGCTCTCAACATCTTTTTTATTTTTACCTTCAAGCAAAAGTCTAATTTTGTTCTCTGTTCCAGAGTATCTAATAAGATCTCTTATCCCTTTTTCTCTTATTGGTTTTAAAATCTCTTCTAAACCTTTAATATCTTTAAGTGGAATTTTCTCATTTACTTTTAAATTTACTAAAATCTGAGGATATAGAGAAAATGGATTTAAAACTTCACTAGCTTTTTTCTTAGATTTAATAATCAAAGCTAAAACTTGAAGTGCAGAGGCTAATCCATCTCCTGTTTTTGCTGCATCTGAAAAGATTATATGTCCACTTTGTTCTCCACCAAAATTTAAACTATTCTCTTTCATCAATTCAAGTACATATTTATCTCCAACATCGCTTCTTAAAAGTTTAATTTGGTTTTGATTTAAATAGTCCTCTAAAGCTTTATTTGACATAACAGTTGCAACACAAGCATCACCTTTTAGAAGTTTCTCATTTTTTAAATATACACTTAATGCACCTATTAATTTATCACCATCAACAATATCTCCATTTTCATCAACAACAACTAATCTATCAGCATCCCCATCAAGTGCAAGTCCAATATCAGCTCTATACTCTTGAACTTGCTTTGCAACATTTTCAGGATGCATAGCTCCACAATTATCATTTATATTAAATCCATTTGGTTTATTATTAATTGTAATTACATCAGCCCCAAGCTCTTCTAAAATTGTAGGTGCAACTTTATATGCAGCACCATTTGCACAATCAAGAACAATTCTAAGTCCTTTTAGTGTTAAATCTTTAGGAAAAGAGCTCTTAATTGAAACAATGTATCTTCCAATAACATCATCTATTCTCTTTGAAGAACCAATATTTTTTCCTGTTGCTTGATTTGATTGTAATTGCTCACACTTATTAAAAATCTCTTCAATAGATTTTTCTGCTTCAACACTTAGTTTATCTCCATGATTATCAAAAAATTTAATTCCATTGTCTTCAAATGGATTATGTGAAGCACTTATCATGATACCAGCATCACATCTCATGCTCTCTGTTAAATAAGCAATTGCAGGAGTTGGCATAGGTCCAATTTGAATAACATCATATCCAACCGATGTAAGACCACTTACAAGTGCATTTTCAATCATATAACCACTTCTTCTAGTATCTTTTCCTACAAGTATCTTATTTGTAGTTGAGTGCTTTCTAAAATGAATTCCAGCAGCTTGTGCAAGTTTTATTACGGTTATTACATCTAAAAACTCTCCAGCTTTTCCTCTAACTCCGTCTGTTCCAAATAGTTTCATTAAATCTTCCTAAAATTAAACTCAATTTAAGTTATTTTGGGTAGTATTCTATCCTTTAAAAATTTACAAAGAGGTTAAAAAAATGGCAAATCATAAATCTTCTGAGAAGAGAGCTAGACAAACATTAGTAAAGACTGAAAGAAACAGATTTTACAAAACAAGAATTAAAAATATCACTAAAGATGTTTTAAGTGCAGTAGAGAGTGCAGATAAAGAGAAAGCTGTTGAAGCTATGAAAACTGCAAACAAATATATTCACCACTGCGTTTCTAAAGGTATTTTAGCAAAAGGTACAGCAGCTAGAAAAGTAAGTAGACTTCAATTAAAAGTAAACGCTATATAATTTATGCTAAAAGACAAACTCCAACCATTTATTGCTAGATTTGATGAGATAACTCAATCTTTAATGAGTCCTGATATAACTAGCGATATTAAAAGAATGACATCTTTATCAAAAGAGCAATCAAGTATTGAACCAATTGTAGAAAAAGCAAAAGAGTACATAAAAGTTCTTGAAGATATTGAAGAGAACAGATTGATGCTTGATGATAGTGAACTTGGAGATTTAGCAAAAGAAGAGTTAAAAGAGCTTGAGCTAAAAAAACCAGTTTTAGAAGAAGAGATAAAAGTTTTAATGATTCCAAAAGATCCAAATGATGATAGAAATATCTATTTGGAGTTAAGAGCTGGAACAGGTGGAGATGAAGCTGCACTTTTTGTTGCTGATTTGTTTAGAGGCTATTTAAGATATGCTGAAAACAACAATTGGAAAGTTGAAATTATGAGCTCAAGCGATAGTGAAGCTGGTGGTTACAAAGAGATAGTAATTCTAGTAAAAGGTGACCATGTTTACTCTAAACTAAAGTTTGAGGGTGGAACTCACAGAGTTCAAAGAGTTCCAGCAACAGAATCTCAAGGAAGAGTTCACACTTCAGCAATTACAGTTGCTGTTATGCCTGAAGTTGATGATGTTGAAGTTGAGATAAATGAAAACGATTTAAAAATCGATGTAATGAGAGCTAGTGGAAATGGTGGTCAATCTGTAAATACTACAGATTCTGCTGTGAGAATTACTCATATTCCTTCTGGTATTGTTGTAACAAACCAAGACCAAAAATCTCAACACAAAAATAAAGAGAGAGCTATGAAGGTTCTTAAAGCAAAACTTTTCGAAATTGAGATGGAAAAAAAGATGGAAGCAGAGGGTGCTAACAGAAAAGAGCAAGTTGGAACTGGTGATAGAAGTGGAAGAATTAGAACTTATAATTTCCCACAAAATAGATTAACTGATCATAGAATCAACTTAACTCTTTACAGACTTGATTACATTTTGCAAGATGGTTTGTTTGATGAAGTGATTGATCCTCTTATTGCTGATCATCAATCAAGACTAATTGAAGCAAACGGTTTATAAATAAAGGCTATTTTACTCTATTTTAGAGTATAGATAGTTTTTGTTTTTTAAGCATAAAAAAAGCCCAACTCCTAGGAGCTGGGCTTTTTTATTGGAAATAACAAATCTTACAATCTTGATTCGTATCTTCTTAGCATATATAATTTTTTAAGCATTTTCTTTCTAGCAGAAATTTTTTGTTTCTTTCTAATCTCTGTCATAGGCTCGAAATATCTTCTTGCTCTAGTTTCAGTTACGATTAGGTTTCTGTCGCATTGCTTTTTAAATCTTCTATACGCTTCGTCAAACGATTCGTTATCTTTAACTTTAATGCCTGGCACTAAAATCACCCTCTTTCTTTTTAAATTTGAGCTTTGATTATATTTAAAAAAATCTTAATATCTATTTAACCTATCTTAATATAAAATAATTCTTTTAAATAAAAGGAATATATTTTGAATTTAACACATATTGATGAGAATAATAGACCAAAAATGGTAGATGTTTCCAATAAAAATGATACAAAAAGAGTTGCAGTTGCAAGTGGAAAGATAACTATGAGCAAAGAGGCATTTGATGCAATTAAAAATAATATTGTAAAAAAAGGTCCAGTTCTTCAAACAGCAGTTGTTGCTGCTATTATGGCAACAAAAAAAACAAGTGAATTAATACCTATGTGTCACCCTCTTTTATTAACAGGAATAAATTGCGACATTGAAGAGTTTGAAAGTGAGCATAGCTTCAAACTATTTGTAACTGCAAAACTAAATGGTCAAACAGGAGTTGAAATGGAAGCATTAACAGGTGTTAGTGTTGGGCTTTTAACAATTTATGATATGGTAAAAGCTATTGATAAATCAATGATAATTTCAGATATTCAGCTTGAGAGTAAAAGCGGTGGTAAAAGTGGAGATTTTGTAAGATGATAGATTTAAGCAATAAAAAATTAGAACTAAATTATCCATGCTCTTGGGAGTATAAACTTGTTGTTTTAGAGAGTTGCAATATTAAAAAATGTGTAAAAGAGATAGTTTTAGAAAGAGAACACACTATTAAAACATCAAAAACTAGTGCAAAAGGTAAATTTAAAAGCTACAACTTAGAGCTTATTGTTCACAATGAGGATGATAGAGTTGAACTTTTTAGACTTCTTGGTGAGCATAGTGATATAAAAATGGTTTTATAAAAATATACAAATTGATAAAATAACTCTACAAAAAAGCCTTTTTATATTATAAAAAATAAGAAAAAAGTAGCTCAATTCTCTTTTAGTGAGTCTGATAAAAATAGACTCATAGAGATGGCTTGGCAAGATAGAGTTTCATTTGATACTATTAAAGAACTTTATGGGTTTAGTGAAAATGAAGTAAAAAATATGATGAGAGATCTTTTAAAAAGAAGTAGTTTTAAAATGTGGAGAAAACGAGTTCAAGGTAGAGCTACAAAACACAAACTAAAAGTAAACTACAAAACAACTAGATTTCAATAAACAAAAGAGTTATTTCCAATTTTGGAAATAACTCTAATTAAAACTCAACAAGCTCTTTTTTAAATAGTTCTTGATTTAATTTTTTAATTGTTGTTTGATAAGCTTTTTTTATTTTCTCACTATCATCCTCTTTAACAAGAGATTTTATCTCATCTATAGTTTTACCCTCTTCAAAAGCAACAAATATTTTATACTCTTTTTTTGTAAACTTTCTTTTTAATACCTCTTGAAGCTCCTCTTCACTCTTTAGAGTTCCTACAAGTTTTTTTACATGTTTTTTTATTGAATTTTCAAAATTCATAATTTTGTTTTCCTTTTTTTAATTTATCCATTTTTTTAAATTTTCTATATCTTTATGAGAAGTCATATCAAGCATAACAGGGGTAATAGATACATAACCATCTTTTATTGCTTCAAAATCACAAGATGCATCAGGACTTGCTCTCCAAATAAGAGGATGAAGTCCAATCCAATAGTACTCTTCTCCTCTTGGATTTATGTGTCTATGAGCATCATTTCCATACTCTCTATATCCAGCTTTTGTAATTTTTATTCCTTTGCACTCATTAGCTTTTAGTGGTGGAATATTAACATTTAAAAACTTTCTTTCATCTAGTGGAAACTCTTTATTTGATATCTTTGTTACAAGATCTATAACAACACCGCAAGCTAATTCAAAACTTTCATCAACAATAAAACTTCTGCCCATATCTTTACAAACTTGAGATACCGCAATTGCTGGAACACCATGTATTACAGCTTCCATAGCAGCACTACAAGTTCCACTATATGTGATATCTTCTCCCATATTTGCACCAATATTTATACCACTTATTACTAAATCAGGTCGGTAACCATTTTTAAAAAGGTGACCTAAAGATAGATATATACAATCTGTTGGTGTTGCATCATCTATTTTATAAAACTCATCATCAAGACTAATTAATCTTAATGGTCTATCCAATGTCAAAGAGTGACCACATGCAGATTTGTTTTTTGCAGGTGCCACTACCATAATTTTTGCAATAGGAGATAATGCTTTTATTAAAGCTTTAAGTCCTACTGCATCATATCCATCATCATTTGTTAATAATATTTTTAGCAATTTTTTCCTTTATTTAATTCTCTATAAAATTTTCAAAACTTCCATTTGAAGAGAAGTTTATCTCAAAATTTGTATCATCTATTTTATCTATTCTTACAGAATCAATACCTAAAATTTGTAGTTTTTCATAAGTTAAAAGCTCACCATCATCTAGCTTTAAAACTTCTCTTAAAATCCACTCTCCAAGCTCTTTGTTTGAATAAGACATCAAAGCTTTTCCACCATCTTGACATATTTTTGATTTCATAATTTTTCCATTTGGTAGTCTTAAATCAAAAGGCTTATCTCTTGCTGGGAAAAAATCTGGATATTTTTTATGAATAATTGCTGGAACAGGAATATAAACTTCATTTTTATCTCTTTTTCTTCCTTTTGCATTCCATTGATTTAATCCACTTCTTTCATATACAATATAATTTTTACCATAAAGTGGAAGATAAATTGTTTGATAACTATTTTTTTGTTTTAAATTAAATCTGTCTATTTTATTTAAATATCCATCTAAAATATCAAGAGGATTTTCTAAAATATCAATATTAAATTCATATATAGTATTTACACTATTAAATCTTTTTGTTAATGTATTTTTTGATGTTAAAAAAGAGTACTCTTCTTCTCCATCATCAAAGCTAATTGAACCTCTGTTTTCTTTAATATTTTTTATTTTAGAAGTATTTATTAGTTTCATATCTTCTTCAAAAATTTTAAATTTTAAATTATCTCTTACAACACAGTGATAAATAGAGTTTTCTAAGTTATGAACTCTTTGTGTAAATTCAATCCTACTATTTCTTAGCTTTGCAATTGTTCTGATTTTATCTTCAAGTGGTAGATTTAAATAGAGTTCTTTATCTTTGCCAAATTCAGCTATTTTTTGAAATGTTTTATTATTTCCAGCTAAAAATGTTTTTAATCCTATTCCTAAATTTTGTTTTTTTGCATCAGCTGAAACATCACTTCTTGATAAATCTTCCGCATCAAAGGCTTTACAAAATATCTTTTCTGCAACCCTATAATATAGATATGGAATTTGTGATTCAGAAAATAGATTTGATAGACTACCAGCAATTTTTAAAAATTTTTCATATTCATCTTTTTGATATTTTTCTTGAGCATTAAAAAACATTTTAAACCTTTAAAAATGAACAATTTATTGATTTTGCAATCTCTTTTATAACTTCTACAACCACACTATTTCCAGCTTGTTTATAAAGTTGTCCATCTGCTATATTTGGTAACTTGAAATTTCTAGGAAAACCTTGAAAATTTAAACACTCTTTTGGAGTTAATTTTCTAATACCTCTATTATCTTTTATAATTGGCACATTATGTCCACCTGTTCCCATATTTGCTGTAAGCGTTGGACAAACTCCACTCTTATTTTCTCTAACATATTTTCTTCGCCATTGATAAATAGAGTCTTTATTTGCTACATCATCTTTTATTTTTTCAAAAAGTGGTTTATTGTTATAATAATATTTATCATCTATTTTTGTTTCAAACATATCATGAATTGATACGTTTTTATTTAAATTATTTGGAAAATCAAAATCAACATTATCCAAAAAAGCGACAATATAAATTCTCTCTCTATTTTGTGGAACTCCGAAATCTTTAGCATTTAAAACTTTTGAGTAAACTTTGTATCCCAAATCTTCAAGTGTCTGTTTTACAACTTTAAAAGTATTTCCTTTATCATGATTTAAAAAGCCTTTAACATTTTCTAAAAATATTAATTTTGGTTTATGATATGTAGCAATTCTAGCAACATCAAAAAACAGAGTTCCTCTTGTATCTTCAAATCCTAGCCTTTTACCAGCAATACTAAAAGCTTGACAAGGAAAACCAGCTAAAATAATATCGTGCGGTGGAATATCTTTTTCATCTATTTTTGTAATATCACCATATGGAACTTCTCCAAAATTTGCATAGTAAGTTTGCTTGGCATATTTATCAATCTCACTTGAAAATACAAATTCAATATTTTTGCCAAAGGCTTCTTGAAATCCAAGTCTTATTCCACCAATTCCTGCAAATAAATCTATTGCTTTAAGACTATTTTTTAAAAAAGATGATGAATTTAAATCTAAATTTCTTTGATTAAAATGACTATTTTCAAACTTTGTCAAAATCTTCCTTTTTTAATTTGAACTATAACAAAAAAATAGAGAATTATCAAAATATATTACAAAATGAAATACTTTTAAAACTTTATTTAGCATCTATTATATAAACCCCTTTTACTTTTAAAATCTCTTTTTCTAAATTATCATTTACCTTTATTCCGCTCTCCAATTCAATATCAGCCAATTTTGATTTTACTAAAATCTTTAGCTCTCTTTTGCCTTGATTATTTACTACTATATCAAATAGTTTGTGCATAATAGACTCATCATCACTAAGAGGAACAGCAATAGTTAAAGGTAAAACTGGCTCCTCTTTTTGTTTAATTTTAACCTTCTCTTTTTGTGCTTCATAAATTGTCTCTATTTTTAAAACATTCATTCTTGTAAATTGCTCTGTTTTTGAAATTCGAACCTTAAAAGCTATTGGTTCATTTAAATCAAAACTCTCTTTTAGCTCTTTTAATTTATCTTCAAATAGCATAAATTCAACTGTTCCATGGAAATCTAAAATTGATACAATTCCAAATTTACTACCTTTTTTTGAGATTTTTTCAACAATCTCCTCTATTTTTCCAACTATTAAAATCTGGCTACCATCTGCTAAATCATCAATTTGTGAAGATAAAGTATAGTTAATCTTATCAATTTTATCTTTGTACTCATCAAGAGGGTGTCCTGAAACATAAAAACCTAAACTAGCTTTTTCAAGCTCCAATATCTCTTTTTGTGAATATTCAGGAAGTCTTTCAAGCTCTATATCTATTGTTGTAAGTTCACTACTATCACCAAATAGTGATCCAAAAGCCATTTTTTTTGCACTTGAGGCTTTATTTGTTGCATCTAAAATTTTCTCTATTTGACTTAAAATTGCATTTCTTGAGTAACCAAAACTATCAAAAACTCCAGCTTTTGCCAATGATTCAATTACTCTTTTATTTACCTTACTTGAGTCAATTCTTGAAATAAAATCTGCTAAATCTTTAAAATCACCCTCTTCTCTTGCTTTTAAAATAGATTTAATGGCTACATCACCAGCACCTTTAATAGCACCCATTCCAAACATAACAACCTCTTTGCCATCTATGTTTGTAGCTGAAAAAACTAGGTCTGATTTATTTATATCAGGTGCAAATAACTCTAATCCTAACCTTTTTACCTCATCAACATATCTTACAACCTTATCTGTATTATCTTTTTCAAGCGTTAATAAAGCTGCCATAAACTCAGCTGGATAATAACACTTTAAATATGAAGTATAAAAAGTAACTAAAGCATAAGCAGCAGAGTGAGATTTATTAAACCCATATCCAGCAAACTTTACAATTAAATCAAAAAGCTCTTCTGCATAAGCTCTTGTAAATCCTTTTTCTTGGGCTCCATCTGCAAATTGACCTTTTAGCTTATCCATCTCCTCTTTAATCTTTTTACCCATTGCTCGTCTTACTAAATCGGCTCCTCCAAGCGAAAAACCTCCAACACTTTGAACAATTTGCATAACCTGTTCTTGATAAACAATTACTCCATAAGTATTTTCAAGTATTGGTTTTAAAACCTCTTCAAGCTCATCATGGAAGTAATCAATTTTTGCTCTTCCATGCTTTCTTTCAATAAAATCATCAAGCATTCCAGACTCCATAGGTCCTGGTCTATAAAGTGCTAAAACGGCAACAATATCCTCAAAATTTGATGGTTTTAATCTTTTACATAAATCCTGCATTCCATCAGACTCTATTTGAAATAGTCCTAATGTATCTCCTGTTTGAATTAAATCATAAACACCTTTATCATTTACATCTATGGTTTTAAAATCTATTATTTTTTGATGTCTTTGTTCTATTAATTTTATAGCCTCATCAATTACAGTTAAAGTTTTAAGTCCAAGAAAGTCAAATTTAATTAAATCCACATCTTCAATATATTTTCCATTGTATTGAGTAGCTATTGTATCAAGTCCACTTGGTTTAAATAGTGGTGTTTTATTCCAAAGTGGTTCATTTGAGATAACCACTCCAGCTGCATGAGTTCCAGCATTTCTATTTAATCCTTCAAGAGCCAAGGCATACTCCCAAACTCTTGCAGCTTGAGGATCTGCTTCACATAGCTCTTTTATTTTTGGCTCTTTCTCCCAAGATGAAGATAAATTTATTCCCAACTCATCTGGAATTAATTTTGCCATAGCATCAGCTTTTGCATAAGGCATATCTAAAACTCTTGCAACGTCTCTAATAACCCCTTTTGCTAAAAGCTTACCAAAAGTGATAATTTGTGCAACGTTTGCACGCCCATATTGCTTAACTACATAATCAATAATCTCACCTCTACGGCTTTGACAAAAATCCATATCAATATCGGGCATTGAAACCCTCTCTGGATTTAGAAATCTCTCAAAAAGTAATCCATAAGGAATTGGGTCAATATCTGTAATTTTTAAACTATATGCAACTAGACTTCCAGCAGCCGATCCTCTTCCTGGACCTACTGGAATTTTCATATCTTTTGCAACTTTCACAAAATCCCAAACAATTAACATATATCCAGGGAATTTCATATTATTTATAATATTTATCTCTGTTTCTAATCTATCTTTATACTCTTGATGTTTATTTTGTGGAACTAGTTTTAATCTATCTTCTAAACCTTTTCTACACTCAAATGCAAATAAAACCTTATCATTTTCTAGTGAATACTCATTTTGTGGTTCTGGGATTTCAATATTAAGTTCTTTTAATTTATCTCTTGTAAATTTAAAGTTTGGTGGAGTTGGATTTCCTAGTTTTATTGTAAGATTACATTTATTTGCAATCTCTTGAGTTGCTTCGATGGCTTCAGGAATATCTGCATAAAGTTTATAAATTTGCTCAGGAGATTTTAAATAAAACTCATGAACACTATGTCTTAATCTATTTGGATCATCATAGAGTTTATTCATTGCAATGCACATAAATGCTTCATGTGCATCAGCATCTTTTTGCTCTAAGTAGTGAGTATCATTTGTTGCAACTACTTTTATTCCAGTCTCAGCAGAGATTCTTAAAATCTGGTCATCAACAAAAAGTTGATCACTAATTCCATGTCTCATAATCTCTAAATAAAAATCATCTCCAAATATCTCTTTATATTCCAGTGCTACTCTTTTTGCCTCTTCATAACCCTTTGAACCATTTTTTACATTTCGTTCATTTTGAGTATTTAAATGCCAATTAACTTCACCTTGTAAACAAGCAGCACTACAAACAAGACCAGAACTATGCTCTTTTAAAAGCTGTTTATTGATTCGGGGATAGTAATAAAAACCTTCCATATATGCTTTTGAACTAAGATACATAAGATTTTTGTATCCCTCTTCATCTTTTGCATAAAGGCATAAGTGAAATCTTTGTCTATTTGTTTTATCACTCAAATCTTCACTATTATGAATATAAGCCTCCATTCCAATTATTGGCTTTATTCCTTCAGCTTTCATAGCGTTGTAAAAATCTATTGTTCCAAACATATTTCCATGGTCAGTCATAGCAACGCTTGTCATTCCAAGCTCTTTAATCTTTTTAGCTAGTGGTTTTATTTTGTTTGCACCATCAAGTAGTGAATACTCTGTATGCAGATGTAAATGTGTAAATTGTGGTATTTTTGACATATTCTATAAATCTTCTATTTTATTTTTTAAGTAAAGATTTTATCTAAAATTTTATTGAGAAGATATTAATATAATATAAGCCCTAAGAGAGCTTATATTAATTATGCTAAAAGTCCTGTTTTAACTTGAAAATAAATATCATCACCTTTTAAAGTTTTTACTATCTCCAAAGCAAAATCAACAGCAGTTGCTGGTCCTCTTGAAGTGATTACATTATTATCAGTAACAACATTTTTATCATCACGATAACCATCATCTTTTATCTTTTTTTCAAAACTAGGATAGCAAGTATAGTTTTCGTTTAAAACTCCTGCTTTGTGTAGTGCATAAGGAGCTGCACAAATAGCTCCTATTTTTTTGTTTTTCTCTTTAAACTCTTTTAAAAGTCTTTGAACGTCTTTATCTTCTGCTAAAGTAAAAGCATTTGGAAGACCACCTGGAAGAACTATCATATCAAAATCACTTGAATCTACTTCAGTTATTTTTTTATCCATCTCTATTTTAATATTATGAGCACCAACTAAGTTTTTACCTTCAACTCCAGCAGTTATAACTTCAATTCCCGCACGACGGCAAATATCAATTATACTAACAGCTTCTATCTCTTCAAAACCATTTGAAATTGCTACTAAAATTTTTGACATAAAATCTCCTTTATTAATTTTCTAAAATATTATATATAAAATTGTTTATAGTAGCTTATATAAAGTTGTTGTAAGTATATTTTAAATAAAATCTTAAGAATTTATAAAGAGGATAGCATATGTCTAAAAAGTTTTTAAGATTTTCAATTCTTTTGGCAGTTATTTCTGTATTCGCAGGGTGTAGCCATAAAAATAAAGATACTAAATCTGAATATGATAGAGTTAAATCTATGAGTGATGGTATGAACATTGCAAACTTTAAACAAAACAAAGTTGTAATGCAAAACACTCTTGAAGCAACTATAGCTTCTTTGGCTACTCAGATGGTAACTAATAGAAAAGTTGATACAAACAAATCAATTATTGTAACTTCTTTTGTACAACTTGATAAGTTTAAACAAACTTCAGAGTTTGGAAGAGTTATAGGGGAGAGTATGATTGATGAGCTTTCAAATAAAGGCTTTAGCGTTACAGAGTTTAGGGGACAATTAGCAGTTTCTGTAAATGATAAGGGTGAATATTTTCTATCAAGAGAGAGAAAAAGCTTAAAAAGTGAAATTCCTAGCAACTATGTTGTTGTTGGAACATACTCAAGACAGCTTGGAAAGATAATTCTAAATGCAAGAATTATTGATAATATCACTGGAAAAGTAATCTCAAGTGCAAGAGCTACATATAATCACAATTATGCAAATGATTGTGTTATATTTGGTGATTGTCCACCTTTAAGAACAATTAAAATAGTTGATGAGAAGAGATAAGATGCCTCAACTATTTTTAAAGAAGCTAGGGCTAATTTTAGCTCTAGCTTTTTTTTCTTTTTTTCTTGTATCTTGTTCATACAAAAACCCAATTACAAAAGCTACAAATTTTCACTTAATGATTACAAATATGGTTGATAAACCATCTTTAAATTTAAGTAGACATATCTATTTGGATGATGTTGTTTTAGTTTCAGACTTTGTAAATGTTGATAACTTAAAAAATCGTTCAGAACTTGGTTTTTTATTATCAAATATGTTAAAAGATACATTGGCTTCAAAAAATATTATTACTAGAGAAGTTGAACTTACAAAAGAGTTTGAGTTTGGTAAAAGTGGTCTGAATGTTTTAACAAGAGAGCATAAAAAGATATTATCAGATGAAGTTGATTCAAGATATGCACTTGTTGGCTCTTACTCAATTACAAGTAAAACTTTAAATATTTTTATAAAATTAATAGAGCTTAGAAGTGGAAATATTGTAGGTAGTGCATTTGAGAGAACACAAATTGATGATGAGATTTTAAATCTCGAAGGATTTCTTAATCCAGAAAATCAAAAAGAGCTTGAAAAAGAGAAGTTCTTAAGAGAGAATACTAGAAGACCTTTGGTTTTATAGTATCTCTTGAATTAGAAATTGAGGTTTAACAACTCCTCTAAACTCATTTTTTGATATTGACAAAACCAAATCTAAACTCTCTTTTAAATCTAAACTCTTTTCGTTAAATTTAATTGCTTCAAATAAATATCCATCACTATTTAAAATCAACTTTAAATGATTTTTATCTCTTCCAATTAGTTCATATTTAATTAAATTTGCATTTGAAACTTTAAATATAGGTCTCTCATTCTCTAAACCATATGGTTCAAAACTCTCAATAATATCTAAGAACTCTAAATCAACACTTTGAACATCTAACTCACCCAAAGTTTCAAGCTCATCGTGAAGATTATCTTCAAAGTTATCTAAACTCTTATTTATAATATCTTTAAACTCTTCAAGTTTTAAAGCATTCAAAGATAATCCAGCTGCATTTTTATGACCACCAAAACCATTTAAAATATCTTTTGCATTTGAGATTAAATCATAAAGATTTATTGAAGAGTTTGCTCTAGCACTACCTTTTGCAAGATTATCTTTTATTGAGAATATAAAGGCTGGTTTTTTATATTTATTTGATAATTTTGAAGCAACTATTCCTATTACTCCTTCATGCCAATCTTCACCCCAAACAACAATTGCTCTATCTTCATTTTTAATCTGACTTTGTGCTTTTAAAGTAATCTCTTCTTGTAGTGCTTTTCTATAATTATTTAACTCATCCAATAAAGCTAAACTCTCATAAGCACTATTTTGTGATTTTGATAATAAAAACTCTAAAGCAATAGATGCATCATCCATTCTTCCAGCACTATTTATCTTTGGTGCTATCATAAATCCAACATCATCAGATGCCAAAATATCTTTTGCTAAGCTTTGATTTAATAGTTTAAAAGCCTCTCTTGAAGAGAGTTTCATCTTCTTTAAACCCTGTTTTACCATTGTATAATTAAGAGTTGTCATTGGCATAATATCTGCAATTATTGCCAAAGATAGAAGATCTAAAAAACTTGACATATCAACATTTAAATTCATCTGCTTTTTTATTGCAGCACAAAAATACCAAGCTACTTGAGCTCCACAAATCTCTTTAAACTCAAAATTGCAATCTTTTTGTTTTGGATTAATAATTGCAAGAGCAACTGGGAGTTTATCTCCTACAGTGTGGTGATCTGTTATGATTAAATCAATATTTTTATCTTTTAAAATGATAGATGCTTCATAAGCACTTATTCCATTATCAACTGTAATTACTAAGCCACTATCTATCATATCTGCAATTTTAGGAGATAAGCCATATCCATGTTCAAATCTATTTGGAATTATATAATCAACTTTTACACCAATAAAGTCAAAAAACTCTAACATAATTGTAGTTGATACAACTCCATCAACATCATAGTCACCAACTATAGTTATTTTTTCCTTGTTTTCTATAGCCTCTTTAACTCGTTTTGATGCAATATCTATATCTTTAAAACTGTTTGGAGATGGTATTGATGCAAGCTTTGAATATGGATTATTCAAATGTCTTGCATTTAAGATTTCAAAAAGCTTCTGCTTTGTAATTTTCGACATTATTTTGGTTTATTAGCCTGTTTTACAAACTCTAAAATAATTGGATTTGGTGTCTCTAAGTGAGATGTAAACTCTGGATGGAACTGTACTCCAACAAACCAAGGATGATCTTTTAGTTCAACCACCTCAATAAGCCCATTTGACTCTCCACTTACAATCATTCCAGCCTTCTCTAAAGCCTCTTTATATTTTGGATTTGCTTCATATCTATGTCTATGTCTTTCAAAATATTGATCTTTGTCTCCATAAGCTTTTTGTAATTTTGAGCCTTTTAGCGGAGTAAATGGATACTCTCCTAGTCTCATAGTTCCGCCCATTGGTGATTTACTAGTTCTTAATTGTTTATGTCCACTTTGATCTATAAACTCATCAATTAAATATATCATTGGATTTGCTGTGTTCTCATCAAATTCAACAGAGTTTGCATCTTCAAGTCCTAAAACATTTCTTCCAAACTCAACAATTGATAGTTGCATTCCAAGACAAATTCCTAAAAATACAATATTATTCTCTCTTGCATATTGAATAGCTTTTAATTTACCTTCAACACCTCGTGCTCCAAATCCACCAGCAACTAAAATTGCATCAACATTTCCAATAACTTCATAAACACCTAAATCTTCAATTCTTTCACTATCACACCAATGAATATTTATTTTTGTATTTAAGTGAGCTCCAGCGTGAATTAGTGACTCAACTAAAGATTTGTATGACTCTTTTAAATCAAGATATTTACCAACTAAAGCAATATTAACCTCATCTTGAGGAACTAAAATATTTTTAACTAAAGTATCCCATTTTTCCATATTTGGTTTAATTTTAATATTAAAATGCTCTTGAAGAGGGTTTAAAATACCATCTTTTATAAAATGTAGTGGCATTTGATAAATAGATTGAGCATCACCAGCTTCAATAACTGCATTTCTATCAATATCACAAGATAGTGCTAATTTATCTTTTAAGGCTTTTGGTAACTCTTTTTCTGTTCTACAAACTAACATATGAGGAGTAATTCCAATTCTTCTTAACTCTTGAACTGAGTGTTGAGTTGGTTTTGTTTTAAGCTCACCAGCTGCTTTAATATAAGGAACTAAACTAACATGAATATTCATTGTATTTGTTTTTGGAAGTTCATGTCTAATAGATCTAATAGCTTCTAAAAATGGAAGACTCTCTATATCACCAACTGTTCCACCAATTTCAATAATTAAAAACTCATTCCCTTCAGCAGCAGCAAAAATTCTACTTTTTATCTCATCAACAACATGAGGAACAACTTGAATAGTTTTACCAAGATATCCACCTTCCCTCTCTCTTTTAATTACACTTTGATAAACCTGACCAGTTGTAAAACTATTCTTTTTTGTTAAAGTTCTATCTATAAATCTTTCATAGTTTCCTAAATCAAGGTCAGTTTCAGCTCCATCAGCTGTTACAAAAACTTCTCCATGCTCTAATGGACTCATAGTTCCAGGATCCACATTTAAGTACGGGTCAATTTTTAACATACTTACCTTAAAACCAGATTGTTTTAAAATTGCAGCAATGGATGCAGAAGTTATTCCTTTTCCTAAAGAACTTAAAACACCACCCGTTACAAAAATGAATTTTGTCATAAAAATACTCCGTTAAATTTAATAAGTTTGAAAAATAT
>Ga0265294_10000500_pt1 | contig 51893 bp, 52 predicted proteins | sample MunlanPumphouse3_FD_192504 | JGI IMG/M metagenome (GOLD analysis project Ga0265294, IMG submission 192504) | Groundwater microbial communities from a municipal landfill in Southern Ontario, Canada - Pumphouse #3 | ecosystem: Environmental > Aquatic > Deep subsurface > Groundwater | place...
TTTTACAATCTGTTCCGCCTCAATGGCTTACTCCAGTTTTTGGGGGTGCTTTTGTAATATACTTCCCTTCTGAGCCAATTGATGCTAATAACTATGTTACTCCAGTAGGAAGTTCAAGAAGATCTTATAGAATTCCTATAAATGAGGTAGTTGATGCTCTTGAGAATGTTGGGAATGAAAACCAAGCTCAATTAAAGAGAGTACCTGCTGTGTTAGATGCAGGAGTTGCTACGGTTGGTGGAACCTATGTAGCAAAAAGTGTAGCTCGAAAGGTGAGAGAGACTAGAGAAGATGGTAGAGTTATTCTTTACGATACAAATAATAGTACAGAAGATTTTGAGGTGATGGACCCTCCTGTAATAAGGAGATATGGCGCAAAAGCTCCATCTTGGAATACATGGCAATAATGTTTAACATGATCAAAACTATGAAAATGGAAAAAGTTAAATATATAGTTGGGGCAGGAGTGTTAGTATTAACTCTCTTTATCGTACAGATTGCGACAGCCCAAAATAGAGTGGAACAGAGTAACCCTCTTTCCATAGAACTGCTAAAAGCTAGATCGCTTTGGTTTAATACTGGCAATAGTGCTGGTATGGTTATAGATAATTTGCATAATTATGGTATTCTGGAGGCTAATTATAACCTAACTAGTGGAGATTTTAAACTAAAGCAAGATGGCGAAAATGAGAACATATTAGGTGTAACTACCGAAGGTGGTCAGAAAATAGGTGGAGCTTATGCTTGGGGTAAGTTTTCATATAATAATATTACTCAGAAAAATACTCTTTTTAATACAGCAATGTTAGACCCTCATAGAGGAGTTCCTTATTATCCAGTAGACCCAAACTTAAGTGACTGGAAAAAGCAGGACTATAATTTGCAAATGAAAGTTGCCTCTAGGCCATTGTGGGATAAATATGTTTTAGGAGTAGAGGCCCAGTATGTTGCACAAACAGGTGCTAAGCAGATGGACCCTCGTTCTGAAGTTTACTTTTATACAATAAATGTTAAGCCTGCAATTGCAGCTATGTTTGGAGAGCACAAAGTAGGGTTAAATTTTGAGTATGAAAACCTAGTGCAGGAGACACGTAGGCACACCAATAGTAATAATCAAATAGACCAAGATGTTTATGTTATGAATGGCTTGGGTAATCATTATACTGCTGTAATTGGAGGGCTTCAGGGTTTATCTAGCTTTCTTTATGAAGGAAATAAATTTGGAGGCGAATTGCAGTATTCTTATGGTTTTTCAGATATTAAATTCTTGCTTAACGGTGGTTATACTTATAGAGTAGAAGATGTAATAAGCGCTGTAACTAAACCTAAAAAAGAGGGCTCTATTAAAGAGGAGTCAATTAAAGCCAATCTCTCTGTTATTAAGGAGGGAGAGAACTTACACCGTCTAAATATCTCTTACAACTCTAATCTCACTAGTGGAATTGAGTATGTGCAAGTTTTAGATCAAACATATGAAGTACAACGCTGGATAGATATGTATAGTAGTATTAGATCTACTTTTGACCAGTATGATATGGTTGCTATCTATGATTTCTATAGGGGGGCAGCTCATGAGTATAAATGGAAGGCAGGAGTTGTTGCGAATTACAGATTCAATGACGATGTTTATTTTATGCCAAGATCTAAAAGAATGGTAGAGAACTTATATTTAGGTGTAAATGGAAAGATAAATGTACCTGTTAATCTTACCAATAGATTTGTAGCTGGAGCAGATTTTATCTACAAAACTAATATGATTAACTATTACAAGTATGGTGGTGTAGACCCTACTTCTATTATTATTACAGATTTTATGACTCCAGACTTTGAGTATATGCATCAAGACTATTATAAAATTGGAGCTCAAGTAAGCTATTTTGCCAATATTAGTAAGAGCAATAATACGGGTGTATATATTAAAATTGCATTAGACTATTACAAACCTACAGAGGGAGATGGCAATAGAGTACAGACTACTTTTGGAGTAGGATTAGCTTTTTAATTAATCTATTAGAATTAACTTTAGAGAATAAAACATGTTTAAAAAACGATTATTTTTAACTTTAATTGCAACCGCTCTCTGCGCCCTCTCTTTTGGTGCGCAGAGGGGTTTTGCTATTATTGTAGATCAAGAAACTTACGCGGCATGTAAGGCCGAAATAGAGGGCTACAGAGCTTTGTTAAAGAGCGAAGGGCTATCTGCTGTAGTTGTTGCTAAGGAGTGGAGTAATCCTGTTGAGGTAAAAGATCATTTATATAAAATGTATCTATCACAAGGGTTAGAAGGCGCTGTTTTCGTAGGTGCTATTCCTATTGCAATGATACGTGACGCTCAGCACCTTACCTCTGCTTTTAAGATGGACCAGGAGCAATATTCATTTATGGAGTCTTCGGTTCCGTCTGATAGGTTTTATGACGATTTTGATTTGAAATTTAATTACTTAGGCCCAGATTCTAAAGATTCACTTTTTCACTTCTACTCTTTGAAAGCAGATTCTCCTCAAAGGATAAGTTGTGATATCTATTCAGGTAGAATTAAACCTACCAGGGAAGGTGAAGAGGGGTATGCCCAGATTAGAGATTATTTTAAAAAACTTTTAGTAGAGAGAGAGCAGAAGAATAGGTTAGATGTGATTACCTCATATACAGGAGAGGGGTCGTTTTCAAATAGCTTAACTGCATGGAAAGATGAGGGACATGTTTTTAAGGAGCAGTTTCCTAATGCTTATAAGAAGGGTAATTCTGTTAAGTTTCTGTTTTTTAGCATGTATCCCTATATGAAAGATCTAGTAATAGAAGAACTTCGTAGGGATGAGATGGATTTAATGTTGTTTCATGAACATGGAATGCCAGACCGCCAGTATCTTACTGGAGTTCCAGATGCCGAGGGTGCATCGGCTCAGAGTGAGACAGCTCGTGCTCTTTTTCGTAGCTCATTAAGAAGAGTGAGTGATCCAGAAAAAAGGGAGTTGGCAAAGAGAGGGTGGATGGAGTATTACAATATTGACTCAACATGGTTCGATGGAGCATTCACAAGCGAGCAAAAAAAGAAAGATTCACTGTTAGACCTTCGTACTGGAATTATTTTAGAAGATGTTCCTGTTATCAAGCCAAATGCAAGAGTAGTTGTTTTTGATGCATGTTACAATGGAGATTTTAGAGAAGAGAAATTTATTGCAGGAGAGTATCTTTTTGGTGGTGGTAAAACCTTAGTCTCATTTGGAAATAGTGTGAATGTTTTACAAGATAAGAGCTCAAGTGACTTAATGGGTATGTTGGCATTGGGCTTTAGTGTAGGAGAGTGGGCTCAGCAGATAAATATTTTAGAGTCTCATATAATTGGCGACCCTACCTTTAGATTCAAAGGAGAGACTAGGCCAGATGTAGACTTAAAGTCTAAAGAGATCTCTTATTGGCTTTCATTTGTAGATCATAAAGAGTCTGCCCTTCAAGGGTTGGCACTGCATAAACTGTTTGAGTTAAATTACAGTAAAATGCCTCAGCTTCTAGTTGATACTTATTATTCGAGCCCCTATTATACTGTTCGTTTGCAAGTTTATCACCTACTTCAATTTTACAGAGGTAGCTACTTTAGCGATTTATTAGAAAACTCGGCATTTGACCCTTATGAGTTTATAAGGCGTAAATCTGTCTTTTCTATGGGAAGGATAGGTTCAGATAAATTTATACCATACATTGTATCTATCTATCTTAACGACTATTTAGACAAGAGAGTCTTTTTTAATGCAACTTTTTGTTTTGATATGTTAGATACAGATAAATTAGAGGCTGAATTTAGAAAACAATTAGATGCAAATAGTTCTTATACTAATAAAGAGAAGATCTGGAGTGAGTTTAAAAGGAGCCTAGATTCACGTAAAAGTATATATAGGATGGCCAATGCCATAACAGATAAAGAGAAGTCTTTGAAAGCTAGAGTGGGGGCTGTACGTATGCTTCGCAACAATGCCTATCATAATAGTGTTAATGAATACTTAACGGTTTTAAAAGATAGAAGTGAAGATATCTCTTTGAGAGTTGCTTTGGCAGAGGCTTTGGGATGGTTTACCATTTCTCATGAAAGAGAGGCAATAGTTGAGGCTTGCAAAGAGATAGCAGCAGATACTTCAGAGAGTGAAACAATACGTGACGAGGCTTTTAAATGTGCTGCGCGTATTGAAGTTTATATGCGATAAAATGGGAGAACAATGAAAAGAGTTTTAAATATTTTACTATTAATTTTATTTTTTGCAGGTTCATACTCTGAGTCTTATGCAAAGAGTCTTATTGTCTCTCCAGGGGGGAAGTTCGATACTAGGTTTTTGATTGTTATAGATCGCGAGAGTTACAATGCTGCGAAAGTAGAAGTTCATGGGTATAAAGAGGTTCTAGAAGAGGAGGGCCTTGGTGTAACAATTCTTGCTGGTGAGTGGGAGACTCCAGATGATCTTAAAAAAGAGATTCTTAAATTATATAAGAAAAAGCCTATAATTGAGGGTGCTGTTTTTATTGGAGATATTCCAATTGTGAGGGTGAGAAATTTTCAGCATGCTACTACAGCTTTTAAGATGAATGAAGAGACTTTTCCAATAGAGGAGTCTTCTGTTACTAGCGACCGTTTTTACGACGATCTTGATTTGGAATTTGAGTTTATTGAGGTAGATAAAGAGAATCCTCGGCACTTCTATTATAAGTTGAAAGAGAGTTCCCCTCAGGTAATTGAGAGTGATTTCTATTCGGCTAGAATGTTACCTCCCCCAGATTTGACCTCTCCAACCTTAGGGGTAGATTCATACTTTTTACTTAAAAGATATTTGGTAAAAGTAATTGATGCTCATAGAGAGATTAATTATGCCGATAATATTAAGTTTTTTAATGGACATGGCTATAATTCAGACTGTTTAACAGTTTGGCAGAACCAGCAGTTTGCAATGGAAGAGCAGTTTCCAGAGGCATTCAATAGTTCTAGAGGCAATGCCTTTTATAACTTTCGTCAAGATCCTTTTATGAAATTTAAGTTGTACGAGCGAATGCAAAAAGAGGGAACAGATCTTTTTGTTTTTCACGAGCATGGCGCTTTTCACACTCAATATATTAATGGAGATTACCCGGCTCCTTATAGGTTAGGGTTACATGCTGGAGGGAACATTTCTTTAAAAGAAGATGGTTCTTATCCTGGCGTAATAGGCCCTCTAGAAGCTTTTTCTATTCAGGTTAGAAACAGATATAGACGCTACTCAGGAGATAAAAAAGATGCTTTTAAGGAAGATGTAATTAAAGAGTATGGTCTTGCAGAGAGTTTTTTTGATGCTAAATTAATAGCAAAAACAAGAAAAAGCGATTCTGCATTTGCTGCCAACTCCAATATTGTTCTTTCAGATCTTAAGGGTATTAAACCACAATCTAAAATAACTATTTTTGATGCCTGCTACAATGGCTCTTTTCATAAGCCTGGCTATATTGCAGGGTATCATATTTTTGGAGAAGGGAATACTATTGTAACTCAAGGTAATACAGTAAATGTGCTTCAAGATAAATGGTCTATGGAGTTAATTGGTATGCTTGCACAGGGAGCCAGAGTAGGTTTTTGGCAAAAAGAGGTTCAGACTTTGGAGTCACATTTAATTGGAGATCCTACTTACTCTTTTACTCCTGGTTCGCCAGCTAAAAGTAGGAGTTTTGAAGCTTTTGCTTTAAATAAAAACTTAGCTCTTAATTCTAAGGACAATAAAATTTGGAAGACCTATTTAAAGAGTGATATTCCTGTTTATCAGGCAATTGCTTTGAGTCAACTAACTAAAAACCCACCTAAAGGTTTTGATAACGAGTTAATGAAATATCTTCAAGAGAGCCCATTTTATATGGTTCGTATGCAGGCATTAAAAGCTTTGATAGATTTAAGAAGTAAAAAACTACCGCAAGCTTTAGTAATAGCATTTGAAGACCCATATGAACTCATTAGAAGAAATGCAGCTCGTTTTGCTGGTTATTGTGGCCATCCTTCCCTCATAGCTCCTCTTGTGCATGAGATTGCTTTCTCAGATGAGAGCCAAAGGGTTCAGTATGCTGCGCAAGGTTCATTGGATATGTTTGAATTTGAAGCTGTTAAATCTGAAATACTTCAACAAATAGAGAGCTCTAACCTATTACATCCAGATAAAGCTACAGAATCTTTGGTCTCGTATTTTTTAAGTAAAAGAGATAGAAATATTTCAAATCTTAAAATTATTAAGAGTAAACAGAACTCTGCTCAAGAGAGAATATCTGCTATTAGATATCTTAGAAATTACAACAATCATTTGCAGGTAGAAGAGCTATTAGATGTTTTAGCAGATAGTAGTAATGAGACTGCTGTGCGAGTTGCTTTAGCAGAAGCTTTTGGTTGGTTCCGTTGGAGTGTTAAAAAAGACCTTATTATGGAAAGATTACATAAGATTTACAAAGAGAGAGGTATCCCTAAGGAGCTTAAAGCAGAAATTCAACAAACTATTCTTCGTTTGAAAAGTATATAAGTAGAACTTCTATTTAATGTATAAAAAAAGAGACTGCCTTTTTAGACAGTCTCTTTTTTTATAGTTAGTAGAGTTAATCTTCTGTAAGTTCATAACCCCAATCAATTCCTTTGAGAGTAGCTGGAACACCATCTTTCATCCATACTGGCATTGGTGCCCCTTTTAGATAGTGGTTGAAAAACTGTTCTAACCTAATACTGAGGTCTTTTGCATTTACTCTGCTATCTAGGTTATGCGACTCACCATTGTATTGAAGCATCCATACTGGTTTTCTTAAACGGTTAAGAGCAGTAAAGTACTCTATCCCTTGGTACCATGGAACAGCTCCATCGTTATCGTTATGCATAATTAGTAGAGGGGTCTCAATTTTGTTTGCAAAAAAGAGAGGTGAATTCTCTATATATAGGTCAAAGCCATCCCATAAAGTTTTGCCAATGCGGCTCTGAGTGTGTTCGTACTGGAATTGGCGAACTATTCCAGAACCCCATCTTATTCCTCCATAGGCACTAGTCATATTTACTACAGGAGCTCCTGCACCTGCAGCTTTCCATTTAAAAACCTCTGGTTGGGTAATCATATATGCTACTTGGTAGCCTCCCCAGCTTTGGCCCTGTATTGCAATGTTCTCTCTATCTACCCATGGGTTTTCTAATAATTTTTCTACTCCTGGCACAATGCAGTTCATGGCGCTCTCTCCTGGGTGACCTATCTCGTATGCAATATCTGGAACAAATACCAAATATTCATTACTTACAAAGAAAGGAATATTAATAGTAGATCGGCTTGGAGCAGGTGCTCTGTAGTAGTTTAGGTAATGAGATGTTCTCTCGTAGAAATAGACAAGCATAGGGTATTTTTTTGTAGGATCGAAATTCTCTGGTTTGTGAAGGATTCCATCTAACTCTATGCCCGTTTTGGAGGTCCAGTGAACTAACTCATTTGTACCCCAGTTGTACTCTTTTTGCTGAGGGTTAATATCTGTAACTTTAGTTTGAGTCTTAAAATTATCTTTTGTAATCCAAACATCTGGAGAGTGTACAAAGTTATGTTTAGTGTAGGTAATAATTTTACCATCTTTAGATCTATTAAGGTAGACAAAAGTCATAGGCTCAACAACCCATTTGGTCATTGATGGTTTCCTTTTACGCATCTCTTTGTAGTAGTATCCATTATCTTTGGTGCTATTATCAAAAACAGAGAAGTAGATTGTCTCCTTAGGTTTAATAGGCTCTTTCTTAACACCTGGGGTACCAGGAGGGAGTAAGATATCGTCTAAACGAACAATTCTGAAAGTTAGATTTTCTTTTCGGCCAACTCCATCTGTAAGATTTATAGGGGCAATCTCTCCTTTAGGGTCTATTTGCCATACATCGTATCTGTCATTTATAAAGATGGCTTTATCTTCTGCAGCCCAACCTTCGTGGCCATATGAGTTGGCCATAACTGGGGAGTCGTGAAGTTCATTTGCAAACGAAACATTAAGATCTTTAGTTAGGCAAACAATTTTCTCTGTAGCAACTTCGTATGAATACCACTGTTGGTCTTGGTTATTATACCAAGTTAGGTAATTAGCCTCGGGAGAAGCTGTAACATATGAAATATATTTATCTTTAAGTAGTAGTTTGCTAGTTCCATCTTTTAGGTCTACAATATAGAGATCCTTTCTTGGGTTTGCATCCCAATGAGATTCTCTTTGATAATAATAGTCAGATTGAGAGTAGCCCCACTCTGCACTATATTTGTCTCCTACATATACTATTGGATACTCCTCTTGCGCAATTTTAATTAATTCGGGCTCTTCTTTATCTAACTCTACTATACTTAAATAAGATTTTTTTAGATCTCTACTTTTATTTTTTAACTGTAGAGGTTGAATGTAGGTATCGTTATAGTTCCAGATGTCTAATTTAGCAACTTCAGACTCAACAATAGAGGTGTCTTTTTGAGGTAATATAGGAGATATCCCAAAGAATAGTCGGTTTCCAGATTTGCTAATTTGGAGGGATCTATTTTCGCTAATTCTCCAACCCTCTTCTAGCCCTTTAAGGCTATTGTCAATTATAACTTTTGCATGAGGGAAGCCCTCTCTATAGTGAAGTATGCTAACATCTTCTTTCCCTTTTTTTGTGGTGTCTAAGTTGGCATAAAAGAATATATCTCTGTTATCTTCACTAACTTTTGGGAGCTTAACTGTTTGCTTTAAGTCAAAATTGAATATGGTTGTGAGCTCTTTTGTTTTAGGGATATAGAGAAATAGCCCTGGTTTAGTAATAGAGTCTTTTGAGTTGGGTCTTGTTAAAATAAAGAGGGAGTCGCCTCCAGTAGAAAAATCGAAGCTTGAAACATATTTGAGAGTATCTATTGCTCCTCCTTCAAGTTGGTAGACCATTAGGTCGCTTCCCTCTTTCTTCTCTTTTTTGGCAGGTTTTTTCCCTTTGGTGGTATCTGCGGGGGGAGTAGTTTGAAAAGCAATAAATTCGTTTCCGTAACGGCCAATTTTAAAGGACTTTAGGAAAGGAATTTTATGTAGCTCTTTAGTATATACATTATAAACACCTAAGGTGTCTTTTGGCATTTTGTCTGATTTAACTTTTTTACGTTTAGCCTCTTTTGTCTCTTTATAGAAAGGTTTAATGGTAGCTATTAAAAATTTACCATCTGGGGTTAGCTTTTGCCTATTGGCTCTCTCTATTGTGTCTCTTTCTAAAGTTTTAGTGTTTAAAACTTCTACATGTGAGTCTCCCTCTTGAGATCTTACCAAATAGGAGGTGAATTTCCCATTGTCGCTCATAGCGAATGCCCCAACATTTTTCCAGGAGTCGTATACACTGTGATCTAGGGGCTTCTTTTGTGCAAAAGCAAAAGAGACAGAGAGAATTAAAACGATTGTAATTATGTTCTTTTTCATATTATAATTTATTTGATATTGTTATTCTTTCAACCACCTATCTAACCATCTGAAATAAACTCTGTTCCATTGGATGCTATTCTGTGGTTTAAGTATCCAGTGGTTTTCGTCTGGGAAAAGTAGCATCTCTGAAGGAACGCCCAAGGCTTGTGCAGCATTAAACGCAGCCATCCCTTGATCTACAGGAACTCGGTAGTCTAGCTCTCCATGTGTTACAAGAATAGGAGTATCCCAGTTCTTAACAAATTTATGAGGAGAGTTACTGTAATGTCTTTTTGCGATTGGGTTGTTATCCCAAGGGGCTCCACCATTATCCCAATGTGAGAAAAATAGCTCTTCTGTTGTCATATACATATGTTCTTGATTAAATATGCCTGCATGGGCAATAAATGCATCGAACATCCCTTTATGAATACCTGCTAAATAGAAGATAGAGTAGCCACCATAACTAGCACCTGCAGCACCAACTTTCCCTGCATAGCTCTCTTTTTTAATCTCTTTAACTGCGCTCATGTAATCTTGCATATTGAGACCAATATAGTCTCCAGAAATTTGATCTGTCCACTCTTGGCCAAATGCTGTGGTTCCTCTTCTATTTGGTAGAAGTACAATATACCCCTGCCCAGCCATAAGTTGGAAATTCCACCTAGTAGACCAGTTTTGGCTCAAAGTGCCTTGTGGGCCTCCAGTGCAAAATAGAAGAACTGGATATTTTTTTGCAGGGTCGAATCCAGGAGGATAAACCACCCACATATGCATCTCTTTATTATCTACTGTCTTTACCCATCTCTCTTCTACATTACCCATTGTAATTTGTGACAGTAGGTGATTGTTCTCTTTACTTATATTTTGGAATTGGCCGCTCTCTTTATCTATCAATGCAATTTCATTTGCCATAGACATACTTTTGTAAGTGGTAACAAGCTTGTTACCAGCCAAAGCAACCTTATCAAAATTCACTTGATCTTCGGCAATCTTAGAAATGGAGGCATCTGCAACAGTTACATGATAAATTCCAGTAAGAGCGTGAACACATGAGTTGAAGTAGATTCCAGTTCCCTCTTGGTCCCAAACAGGAGAGCCAGCATTGTATTTATAGTTAGATGTTAACTCTTTTTTGTTACCACTCTCTAGATCCATAACAAAAAGTCTCTGTTTATCTGCTTCAAATCCTGCTCGCTCCATGCTTATCCAAGCAAAAGATTTTCCGTCTGGAGAGAATAGAGGGTCTGTGTCGTAGCCCATCATCCCTTCTGTTAGGTTTTTATGGGTTTTATCTGCTATATTAAAAAGATAAATATCTGTGTTGGTAGAGTATGCGTAATCTCTGCCTGTTAATTTTTTTGAAGAGTATAAGATTTGAGTACCATCTGGGCTCCAAGATAGCTGCTCTATACCACCAAAAGGAAGAGTAGGGCACTCATATGGTTCTCCCTCTAGTATGTCAAATATATTGGAGATAGAATTGCCATCGAAATTGGCAACAAATGGGTGAGGAATCTCCTCTACAAAATGATCCCAATGGCGGTACATAAGGTTGTCTATCATTCTTCCAGTAGCTTTGTCTAAATCGCTCCATATATCTACTGGTTTGTCAGTAGATTTTATGTTTGAAACAAATAGAATTTTATCGCCTGTGGGTGAAACTGCAAACTCTGAAATGCCATTGCCATACCCCCCAATTTTAACTCTATTGTTTCCATCTTTATCTATCTTCCAAATAGCTCCACTCTGCAAAAAGAGAATCTCTTTACCACTGTTTATCCATTTGGCATTGCTTTCACTTTTAGCTGTAGAGGTAATTTGACGTTTGTTACTGCCATCTATATTCATAATAAATAGCTCTCTGTTACTTTTGTTCTGCTCTATATCTGTAAAAGTGACTCCAAAAAGAATCTCTTTTTTATCTGGAGAGAGTTGAGGGTCGCTCACCTTTCCCATACTGTGCATAACTTCTGGTGTCATAATCCCATTCTCTACTGTAATGGTGCTCCTTGCTATAGGAGTCTCTTGAGTAACTTCCTTCCCTCCTGTAGAACAGGCACCTGTAAGAATAGTCGTTGAAATTAACATAACTAGTAATTTTCTCTTCATAATATCAATTTTATATTTATCTATAACTTATGAGCAAAACAATCATACAAAAATAAATTAAAAATAGGGGAATACCTATATATTGATAGTTATTCCAGCTTTAATCCAGCGCAAAGGTTGAGGCAGATTACCAATTAGTTCATATTTTGTATTGAAAAGATTTGTAGCCTCTATAAATGGTTTAGCAACTTTACCGTTCCATATAATTTTTAAATGGGCAAGGAAAAATCCTTTATATGGAGTCTCAAAATTATCTCTATTCAAAAATGTTCCCTCTCTTTTTTGATATAATAGATCCCATCTAGCACTAAGTTTAGAAATAATTATATGTTCTATGTTTGCAGCTACCTTATGTTTAAGATAGTCTGTTGCATATAGAGAGTGTAAACCATCGCTCTTTTTTTCTACATTCATCCACGAATATGCAACTCCTATTTTGTTTATATAGCTTTTTGATAGATCATACTGAATATACATATCTATTCCTGTAGAGGCTATGTTAGTTATGTTACTTGCGCTCCATTGTTCGCTACCGCTCTCTCTTGTCCAATCTACTATACTATATCCATATCGGTAAAATCCAGAAAGAGAGGCTTTTAATTTATGCTTTGTGAGTTTTAAACCCACTTGTGCGGCCACAGCCTCCTCTGGTTTCAGAAGAGTATTTCCTGTTTGGGTGGGGCTTTTATAATAAAGATCTGTAAATGTAGGATTTCTATAGCTGTTGTTAATCCAGCCATTTGCTTCTAAGTATGGAGTTATTTGATAGGTAGTAGATAGGCCTGCATATACTCTTGCACGGTAATCTTTACTCTCTCCAGAATTATATGTGCTAGTAATCATTAACCCAGCTGTAAAACGCCACCTTTCTAACTGTAAAATATGGCGCAAATAGAGCGCTGGAATCTCTCTCTTTTTTGAGTGAGTAAAGTAGAGCCCACCCTCTTTAGGTATAGAGACTCTATTAGGGTTATTCATCTGGTCTCCTAAAACAGTACTATAAATATGTTCGTATCTAAAATCTACTCCAACTACTGTACTACCAACTCTTGCCCATTTATATGCCATGTTTGCATTAATCCCAACAATATTGTTCATATGGTAGTTGTGCCCACTGTACCAATCTGGAGATTCTTTCCTGAAAAGTTCAAAACGGTCGTGGTGGCGTCTTTGATAAACAGTCCCACTAAACTGCCATCTATCTCGTTCAAATAAGTATTTTGCAGAAGTGAGAAAAAGCTTTGTTGACTCGAACTGATCTGGGAAAGAGATGGAGTAAAAACTGTTTGCTCCAAATGACTTTTGTTGGTACCCAGCTTGGAGATGAATTGAGTGACCACTTTTATTCTCTAAAACAATATTTGAGTAAAAGTTGGTAATATCAAAGTCTGTGTTTTGTGTATAACCATCACTTGATGAGAGTCCAGCACCTACTTGACCAGAGATATCCCATTTTTTAAATAAGATACCCTCTCTCTCTTTAGACCTTGTAATAAAACCTGTGTTAATATTACTATTGAAGAGTCTATGTTCCCCTCCACTTAGATTGACTTGTAGGTTTGTTTTAGAAGGAGTTTTTGTAATAATATTAATTGCTCCCGAATAGGCTACTGTACCTTGAGACCAGGCCCCTGGCCCATGTAGTAGTTCTACTCTCTCTATTTGTGAAATAATAATTGGAATATTTAGCGAGTGGTGCCCTGTTTGGGGGTCGGTAAAATTAACTCCATTAATCATAATTACTGTTTGATCGAAGGTTCCCCCTAGGATATTAAGATCGGCTTGAACCCCTTCGCTCCCTCGGCTTCTAAGATCTGCTCCCTGAACAAACTTTAATAGATCTTGAATATTTTGAACAGCAGCCCTCTCAATATCTTCTTTATGAAAAACAGAGACTACTCTAACTAATGGTTGAAATGGTGTGGGTCGCTTACTATTTACAATTAACTCCTCTATAGTTTCAGTTGCTTCGCTTTCGTTTTTATTATTTTGGGCAAGTGTAAAAGAATTATTAAACATCACAAGAGAAACTGTGAGGGTAATAGCTCCAATTCTCGTAAAATTCTTTCTATTCATATCTTTTATTTCGGTTTTTTTAGAGGCGCAAAATTGAGACATTATTAAACCATCTACAAATTATTTTTTAATTTTGAAAAAATGGAAAGATTAATAACTAGATATGAAACTAGAATCGCAAGAGAGAGAGCTACTTCTAAAGATGGTTCAAATAAGAGAAGAGTTACACTCAATACCCGAATATTCTCATAGAGAAGAGAAAACAGCAGCATTAGTTGCTAAATATTTAGCGCAGGCTGCTCCAGATTATCTCTATACCTCTATTGGTGGGCATGGAGTAATGGCAGGTTATAAAGGGAATACCCCAGGCCCCTCAAAAATGTTTCGTTGTGAATTAGATGCAATTAAGACTAGTAAGGGGTGTAATCATCTTTGTGGTCATGATGGACATATGGCCATACTTCTTGGTTTATCAGAAGTTGTATCTACAAACAGAGAGTTTGATGGAACTATATGGCTCCTTTTTCAGCCTGCAGAAGAGGTGGGGGAGGGTGCTGCTTTAATGGTAAAAGAGATAAATGAGAGAGGGATTAAGTTTGATTATGCCTTTTCTGTTCACAATAAGCCTGGAGTTTCATTGGGTAAAGTGGTATTGCATAAGGGAGTTTATGCAGCAGGCTCTGTTGGTTTGGAACTTCATTTTAAAGGAGCACCTTCTCATGCAGCTACACCAGAGCAGGCTGTAAGTCCATACTCTGCTATTTTTGAAACGGCAGAATATATTCATAGCCTAAATTATCAAAGCTCTCTTTTTCATGACTTTATATTAGGTACAGTAGTAAATATCTCTTTAGGAGATAAAAATTATGGAGTTACACCAGGAGATGGTTATTTAAGAGCAACCTTACGTTCATTCAAAGATAAAGACTTGGACAAACTCTGCTCACTTATAGAAAACTACTCAAAAGAGCGTGCAGCTGAGCATGGATTGAAGCTCTCCACTAATTATTTCGATAAGTTCCCCGCTACAATTAATGACAACCAAGCCAACAAAATGGTTGAGGAGTCTGTTATATACAATAATATTGAGTATGAATATGCCAAAAACCCAGAGAGGGGGTCAGACGATTTTGCGTTTTTTGCCTACAACTCAATCTCCTCTTATTTTGATATAGGTAATGGCATAGGTACGGCAGATTTGCATCAAGAGGGCTATAAGTTCTCCAATGAAATTATGGGAATAGCGTTAAAAATATATACCTCAATAATTTATAAAAAGAAAAATCACTTAAATTAAATTGGAATGATTAAGAAAGTTATATTACTCTCACTACTGCTTATAATAACACAAAATAGATTTGCAATGGCACAAAACCCTACTTTAGAAACAATTTTTAGTCGTAAAAGTGTACGCAGTTATACAGATGAGCCTGTCTCTAATAAAGATTTAACTTTATTAGTAAAAGCGGGGATGGCAGCTCCCTCTGGAATGAATAAACAACCATGGGAGTTTCTTGTTATTAAAGATAGAGCTAAAATGGTTGAGCTCTCTAATAAACTTCCTTATGCTCTTATGATGAAAGATGCTCAAGCTTTAATTGTTGTTATTGGAAATCCTAAAACGTCTGCTTATTGGTATTTAGACTGTTCTGCTGCAGCACAAAATATATTGCTTGCTGCTGAGTCAATAGGACTGGGGGCTGTATGGACAGCGGGTTATCCCTATGAAGATAGAATGGAAACAATTGCCTCGGAGCTTTCTATTCCAAAACCTTACCGTCCGTTATGCGTAATCCCTATTGGCTATCCAAAGGGAGAGCAAACACCAAAGAACAAATGGAAAGAAGAGAAGCTACATATGAATAAGTGGTAGTTTTATTTAGTTAATTTGACACATTTGGAATTATTAAAATAGGTACTATTTGAAGAAGCAAATTTTCCTTGTTATTGCTGCATTTTTTTTTGCAGCTCATATTAGTGCCGCTGTTTTCAGCGGCACTGTACTTGATATACGTGGTATGCCAATCCCTTATGCTACTGTTTATATTCATGAGACTGCAACAGGAGTAGCAACAGATAAAGAGGGCCGGTATAGGGTTATGCTTAAACCTGGAGATTACAATTGCGAAGTCTCATCTTTGGGCTATAAGAGGGTGAAGTTCAAGTTAAAGATAGGGACAAGCAATATTGTTAAAAATTTTGTTTTAGAAGATGAAGTATATCAGCTTTCAGATGTTTACATTAGAGCAGGACAAGAAGATAGAGCCTATCACATTATGAGAAATGCTATTGCTAGAGCACCCTACCATAGGCACCAGGTTAGAAATTATAAATCTTTGGTTTACACTAAAGGTAATGCAACAGTAACAAAGCTGCCTGCTCTGCTAAAGCTAAGGGCTGGAAGAACAAAAACTAAGCTAGTACTTAATAAAACTTTTGTATTGGAGTCTCATTCAGAAATAGAGTATGAGTGGCCAGACCAGTATGAAGAGAAGATAAAAGCCTTTTCGAGTACAGTGCCTGCCGAAATAGACCCTGCAGATATCTCTGCAGTAATTACTGCTTCTGTCTATGATAGGATGTTTTATGGGAAGCTCTCTCCTTTAGCGCCTGAGGCATTTAATTATTATAAATTCGTTTATGAAGGGATATGTAAAGAAGAGGATAGAGTTGTAAATAAGGTGAAAATTATTCCCAAAGGGGGAGATTCTAAGTTAATCTCTGGGTATATCTATATTGCAGATGATTTATGGAATGTTACCTACGCTCACTTTTTTATACGGGAGAGCGGGGTTAGTATAGAGTTAAAAGTCAATTATAATGAGACCGCTGCTCAAATAATGTTACCTACTTCTTACTCTATGGATTTAGATATTTCTGTAATGGGAGTAAAAGCAAATGGACATTATAACTCTTCTCTCTCTTACCTTTCTGTAAACAGAGGCCAAAAGGAATTAAAGGTATCTCAAGTGGTAACAACAGATAGTATAAATAGTGCAAGAGAAGCGCGTTCTTTAGCTAATAAGAGCGTTAAGGTTATTGAGAAAGAGATTGAGGAAGCAACTTTAGACGAACAGTTAGATGAGTCTGAAAGAAGAGAAAAGAGCTATGAGCTTAAGAGTAATTTTGCAATTAAAAAAGTTGTAGACTCTTTAGCCGTTAATAGAGACAGCAGTTATTGGGATGCAGTAAGAGTAGTACCTCTAAAGCCAGAAGAGCTTCTTTCATACAAAGAGGCAGATAGTTTGAAAGAGGAGTTAGATAAGGTTTTTGAAGAAGATTTAGAGAAAAGAATAGATAGAACTACAGGCAATAAGATTTTAGATAAAATTATATATGAAACTCGTTTTAAAGTAAATGAAAAACTCATACTGGGGTATGGAGGTCTCTCTAAGGTTATAGGAGGTTTTTCTTTTACAGACGGTTATTGGTTAGGGCAAAACTTTTTTGCTGGTTATAGGTTCAATGATAAAAGAACATTAACTCTTAAACCCTCTTTTTACTACTCTACTTATAGAAAGAAGATGATGTGGAGGGTAGATGCTAACTATAAATACTCTCCTTTAAGACTAGGTGAGGCTATTTTAAGTTTTGGCCACTTTAGCAGAGACATAAGCAACAACTCCTCTATATCTGACTTTGTTGGCTCTTATGCCTCTTTTTTGTTTGCACAAAACCCAAAAAAATATTTATCGGCTCGCTGGATTGAGGTTGGAAACTCTATTGACCTTGCTAATGGTCTCAACTTAGATGTAAAACTAGCTTATAGCCATGTAAAACCCTTAGAAAATGGCAATATAAAGGTTCTCTCTGGTAAAGAGCCTCAATCTAATAATCCTCAAAACATTTATGGAGCCAAGCAGTTAGAACATAAAAACTTAGAGTATTCAGCTACTATGAGTTATAACCCTCACTACTTTTATAAAATTGTAAAGGGTCGCAAAGTCTATGTTAAAAGTAGTTGGCCAATGTTTACACTCAATATGAAAGGGACATTCCCAAATAGTGATCCAGATTTTTCTGAATGGGCAATGCTCTCTTTCTCTATTGCTCAAAGAATAAAAACAGGCCTCTACTCTCAGTTAATATATGATGCACAAGTTGGAACCTTTTATAATAAAAAGAATATCTATCTAGATAATTACAATCACTTTAGAGCTTCGGACATTGCAATTACAGAGAAGAGCTTTACGTGGGACCTACTACTTGCCAACCCTTATATTTACTCTACCCCAAATGAGTGGGTTAGGTACAATGCCGAGTTTAGAAGCGGCTATATTTTTTTAAATTATTTGCCCTTTTTAAATAGTGCTCTTTATATAGAGTCTCTTTATTTAAAAGGTTTATGGCTTCCACAGAAAAAGATTCTCCATTCTGAGCTGGGGTACTCGTTTGGTATTCAAGGGTTTTTAAGGGCTGGGGTCTTTACGGCGTTTGAGGGGAGTAGTTATAAAGGTGTAGGGTTTCGTCTAGAGATACCTATTCTTTCAGATATTTACCGTTAAGATAGCTACCTATTATATATTCACAGATTACTCTTGGAAAATGTTCCCACTCCAGCTTGTGTATAGTTTCTGCTAGGCTTTCGGGAGTCTCTTGAGGTTTAACACTACATTTTATCTGGAAAAGGTGTTCTCCATTATCGTATTCATTGTCTACTAAATGAATTGTTATACCAGATTCTCTCTCCTTAGCCTCTATAATTGCTTTATGAACCATAGAGCCATACATTCCTTTACCTCCATATTTAGGTAGAAGAGAGGGGTGAAGATTTATTATTCTACCATCATATTCACTCACTAATCTTTCTGGAAACTTAACCAAGAACCCAGCAAGTATAATAAAGTCTATACTGTTCTTGCGAAGTAAATTGTCTACAACTCTTCCCTCTTTTAACTCTTTGGGAGTAAAAACAAAACTCTCTATATTAAGCTTTCTAGCCCTTTCAAGTACATAAGCCTCTTTTTTATTAGAGAGTATAAGCTTTACATCTATTTGAGGAATAGTTTTACTAATATTGCAATTGCTTGCAAGATAGGGCTCTATTAAAGAAAGATGTCTCTTTTCTTGAATATACTCAATAATTTTTTGTGCATTTGTACCTGAACCCGACGCAAATATTGCTATATTTATATTTTTCATTAAGATTAATTAATTAGAGTTGTGCAAAGATAAGAAAAACCAGAAATTTTAAGGGTTGAATAATAGTTATACTATGCAAATAATAACAGTTGAAAATGAGTGAAATATATTTATACTGGCTTAAAATTTTCGTTTTTGGTTTTTTTTGTGTTTCTTTGCACCCTAATTTTGAAATAACAAACAATTTTTATTAACTAATTATTTAGAATTATGGCAGACATAAATGCAAAGGTTAAAGCCATCATCGTTGACAAGTTAGGCGTTGAGGAATCGGAGGTTACTCCAGCAGCTAGTTTTACTAATGATTTAGGTGCCGACTCTTTGGACACTGTAGAACTTATCATGGAGTTTGAAAAAGCTTTTAGTATAACAATTCCAGATGAGGCTGCCGAGAAAATTGGCACAGTAGGAGATGCTATTACTTATATAGAGAATAATACCAAGTAATTTTAAACAAATTTTATGGAATTAAAAAGAGTAGTCATTACCGGGATAGGGACTATTAATCCACTAGGAAACAATGTTCAAGATTATTTTAATAATCTTGATGCAGGTGTAAGTGGAGCCAATCTAATTACCCGTTTCGACGCTTCCCTTTTTAAAACTAAATTTGCTTGTGAAGTAAAAGAATTTGATCCCTCTAAATTTGGTATCGACAAAAAAGAAGCACGTAAACTAGATTTATTTACTCAGTTTGCGTTTGTTGCTGCCCATCAGGCTATTTTAGACAGTTCTATTGATATGGAAGTTGAAAACACCAATAGGATTGGCGTTATCTTAGGTTCTGGAATAGGTGGGATTGAAACTCTATTTAATGAAATTCAGGGCTACTGCGACGGAGATAAAGTTCCACGTTTTAGCCCTTTCCTTATTCCTAAAATGATTGCAGATATTGCACCAGGTATGATTGCAATGAAGTATGGATTCAGAGGCCCTAATTACACCACTGTTTCTGCTTGTGCTTCTTCTACTCATGCTATGATTGATGCATTCAATAACATTCGTTTAGGTAAGGCAGACTTTATTATAACAGGAGGCTCAGAAGCTGGAATAACTGTACCTAGTATTGGTGGTTTCAATTCTGCTCAGGCAATCTCTACTAATAACGAAAATTTTAAAACTGCATCTAGGCCTTTTGATAAAACTAGAGATGGTTTTGTTATGGGAGAGGGTTCAGGCATACTTGTATTCGAAGAGTATGAACATGCAGTTGCTAGAGGAGCTAAGATATATTGTGAAGTTGCTGGCGGTGGAATGACTGCAGATGCCTACCATATAACTGCCCCTCATCCAGAGGGTATTGGTGCTATAAATGTGATGAAACTATCACTTGAAGAGGCAGGATTAGATTTAGATTCAGTTGATTATATTAATGTTCACGGCACTGCTACTCCTAGAGGAGATATTGCCGAACTTAAAGCTATAAAGGCTCTATTTGGAGAGCATGCATATAATCTTAACATAAGTGCTACTAAATCAATGACAGGTCACCTTCTTGGCGCTGCAGGTTCGGTAGAAGCACTTGCGTGTATTCATGCTATTCAGTCTGGGGTAATCCCACCTACTATAAACTTTGAACATGAAGATCCAGAGATAGATTATAAATTAAACCTTACTCTTAATAAAGCTCAAAAAAGAGAGGTAAATGTGGCTATGAACAACACCTTTGGGTTTGGAGGTCACAACTCTTGTGTTGTTTTTAAGAAAATTTAGGGTTAATTATTTGATAATAAAAAAGGCTCTCTATAAATTAGAGAGCCTTTTTTAATTTATGGCATTACTGAGTATGTAAGTATTAGCTTAGGGTTATTAGTGGCCCCATTACCGTTTAGTGTAGCTTTAGAGTAGAGAGTGTTTTGAATGTAGTAATATGTTGCTCCAGTGTAGTAGTCGCTACTCTGTAATATTGGTGCTACATATCCCTGTAAATTTCTCCCTGTAAGTTTACCTTGAATTACTTTTTGAAGGTAAGAGCTTATGTCTAATGAGTAGTATTTATTAGAGCGATTTATAGATCCATTTGAATTACTGTAAGATAAATCTTCTATAGGGTCATAAAGAATCATATTACCTCCAATTGAGTCTACTCGTGTACATATGAATAGTTGTGATGGGAAGTAATTTAACTCCAAATAATCTTGAGGATACTCAAATGGCAAACGAATCTCTGCTTTAGCTATAATAAGTTTATTTACATTAATCTTTTTACCATTTGCCCAGTCTGTTATGTTCTGTTTTACCTCACTAAAGTCAATATAAGGCTTAATTCCTGCTAGCCCCTCCATAAAGATTTTATCTTGTGGGTTTGAACTCTCAAGATGTTTTGAAGAGTGTTCTAAACGATTTACGTGCAGTCCATTGTCCTTTACGTAGTATGCAATAAGGCTGTCTCTGTCTATATTGTTTTCTGAATCTACGTGGCGGTAAGATAGAAGAAAGTATATACTGCTTGGTGTTGTAGAGTTTATTCTGCCTCCCTCAAGTTCTCCTGGTTTAGAATCTGCTGTCATATAGAGCCCTTTAAACTTTTTTTGGAAGAAGAATATACTGTCTCTCTCTTGTTTGGTTGCTGTAACCAACTCCTGAGCATAATCTAAAGAGATATCCATAACAAGAGTATCTCCACCAAAGAAGACGTTGCCACCTAAATTTAATGGTAGAGGAGAGTAGTCTTGTTCAGTTAAAGAGTTATTATATATTACTGTTGAGTCTAACTCTTTGGTGAGCTTATAGAGGTTAAAGTTTTGAGGTATATTACGGTCTTCTTCACGAAAGAAGGTTGTATTCTCTATAGTCATATACATCTTAAAAGATTTGGCTACTGGAGATTCCCCAAAATTGTGTTTTGTTAATGCTGGTTCAAATTGGAAAGCAGCAGAGGCTTTTACAGTTCCTAAATGGGGGTCTTTGTGTGACCCAACAATTAGAGTTCCAGAGTGAGCTGTCTGTAAACTATCTGAAAGTTTCATTTGCACTGGAAGGTCAAACTTAACGGAACTAACCGTAAGTATGTGGTCTCCAGGAACAAGCGTTGCGCCTGTCCCTTTATCAGTCTCAATGCAAGATGTTAAAAATAGGTTAGCTAACAAAAGTGCCGAAATAGAACGAATAGTGTTCTTAATTATCATCTTTTAGCAAAAATTTTATTGTAAAATTTAATGTACTCGTCCATATAGTTGCTCTCTTCATCTGAAGTGTCTATGTAGTCTAGCGATGGAAGAGAGTAGCCTTCGGCTATATCTTTTAGTTGTTTGTCTAGCTCTTCTTCACCAACAATAATGGCATCTGAGTATTTCATTGCAAGTTTTGCAAGATTTATGCCATTAGCTGGAGCTAGAGCATCTAGATCTTTGTTTTTTATTCCTGGTACCAGAACTTTTGATATAGTTTTTTCGTTAAACTCCTGGTCTAGCCCCTCATTATATAGAGATAAGATAATTTTGCTATCTGTAAAAATAGGGTCTTCGGCATAGACTTTACGTAAATAGAGGGGAAGGAAATGAGATATCCACCCTTGACAATGGATAATATCTGGTTTCCAGCGTAGCTTTTTAACTGTCTCTAGTACGCCTCTTGCAAAGAAAATTGCTCTTTCGTCATTGTCTGGAAAGTGCTTGGTATCTTCATTACCATAAACAAATTTACGTGCAAAATAATCTTCATTGTCTATAAAATAGACTTGCATTCTAGCAGAGGAAATTGAAGATACCTTAATAATTAAAGGCCTGTCTAAGTCATTAATAATAATATTCATGCCAGATAGGCGAATAACTTCGTGAAGTTGATTTCGTCTCTCGTTAATAACTCCATACTTGGGCATGAAAGAACGTATCTCGAAGCCTCTTTCTTGGGCTCCTTGAGGTAAAAATCGCCCCACTTTTGAGATTGTTGTTTCAGGTAAATAAGGAAAAATCTCCGAGCTTACATAAAGAATTCTTTTGGGCTCATTCATTTTGTTGATAAATTAGTACAAGTTCATACAAAGATAATAAAATTAATTTAATAAGACATTTTATGTATCTTTGAACTCTGTTTAGGAAATGAAGAAAAGAGAGAAGAACATAGTTTACAGAAGGCTTATACAGTCTTATCTATCGTCGGTAATTAGCATTAGTATGGTTTTGCTTCTTGCTGGTTTAACTGGTTTGTTGGCGGTAAATGCAAAAGCTGTTTCGGCTTATTTTAAAGAGAATATTAAAATATCTGTAATTTTTGAAGAGATAGCTTCAGATGAGGAGGCTAAACAGGTATTTGAGAAACTCTCTAATAAGAAGTATGTTAAAAAAGCAGACTACATCTCTAAGGAGCAAGGAGCAAAGGAGATGAAAGAGATATTAGGGGAAGATTTTTTAGATCTTTTTGATGTAAATCCTATACCAATTTCAATTGATCTTTTGTTGAAAGCTAACTATTTAGAAAGTGATTCACTTGCTTTAATTGAGAAAGAGCTCTCTTCGTTCTTGTTGGTGAGGGAGGTGGTCTACCAAGACTCTCTAGTAAAAGTGATTAACGATAATGTAGAGAAAGTGGGGTATGTATCTGCTGTTCTTATTGTTCTACTTATGTTTATCTCTTTTGTTTTAATTAATAATACTGTACGTTTAAATTTATACTCAAAGAGATTTGTTGTATATACAATGAAATTAGTTGGGGCAAAGCGTTCGTTTATTAGAAAACCTTTGCTAGTGAAGGGTGTTTGGCAGGGTTTAATTTCAAGTGTAATCTCTGTTGGGTTAATTGTAGTGGTCATATATATGATGGAGAGAGATCTTCCCCAGCTTTTTGAAATTCTAGATTTGCGCATGATTGCAGTTGTGTTAGCTGCAGTTCCAGTGCTGGGAGTGGTTTTATGCTTGGTAAGTACTTTCTTTATAGCTAATAGGCTTGTCTCTATGTCTGGAGATGATATCTATTATTAGTTCTATTTAATTTGTTGTCTTAACATCAATATAAGTTTTTTAACATAAAAGGTTAGTATTATGAATTCAGGAAAATTCGCAATTCCATTTAAGAACAAAGTCTATCTACTAGTGGGGTTGGCATTAATGATAATTGGTTTCATCCTTATGAGGGGAGGGGGGGCTACCGATCCTTCTATTTTTCCAGAAAAAGAGATGTTTAGCTTTAGGAGAATAACACTTGCGCCTCTTTTTATTCTTGCAGGATTTATTGTAGAGGTTGTTGCAATAATGTATATACCCAAATCAAAATAGATGAATCTGTTAGAAGCTATTGTTTTAGGAGTTGTGCAAGGGCTTACAGAGTTTTTACCTGTAAGTAGTAGTGGTCACCTTACAATAGGGAAAGAGTTGTTGGGTATAGATAGTAGTAATCTTGCATTTGAAATAACTGTTCATGCAGCTACTGTATTAAGTACAATTGTTGCTTTTAGAAAAGAGATAGGAAGCTTAATAGGGGGCTTCTTTAAGTTTAAAATGAACCAAGAGACAATTTATCTTTTTAAAATAGCCTTCTCTATGATTCCTATTTTTATTGTAGGAGTGTTTTTTAAAGATTTTGTTGAGTCTCTTTTTGGAGAGGGGTTATTAATTGTTGGCATTGCCCTGTTAGTAACTTCTACTCTGCTTTTACTCTCGGCAACTATTAAGCCTAAAGAGAGAGAAGTGACCTTTAAAAGTGCTTTTATAATTGGTCTAGCGCAATCTTTAGCTGTTATCCCAGGGCTTTCACGCTCTGGGGCAACCATCTCTACTGGTCTTTTGTTAGGAGTTAAGAGAGAAAATATAGCAAAATTCTCTTTTCTTATGGTTTTGGTGCCAATATTAGGGGAGACTCTTCTGCAGTTGCTATCGGGGGAGTTGTCTGAAGTTAATGCTGGAATTGCTCTGCTTCCATTGCTAGCTGGTTTTGTAGCAGCATTTCTTTCGGGTTTACTTGCTTGTAAAGCAATGATAGAGTTAGTGAAAAGAACAAAGTTAAAGGGGTTTGCTATCTATTGTGCTTGTGTAGGTGTTTTAGCTATTGTTTTTGCTTATGTCTAGTTCAAAATTATATTACTTTCTCTCCGATGTACATCTTGGCCTAAAAGCTTTTAATCCCAGGGAGAGGGAAAAGCTGTTTGCCTCTTTTTTATACTCTTTGCCAGAGAATACAGATTCTCTTTATTTATTGGGAGATATATTTGACTTTTGGTATGAGTATAAATATGTTATCCCAAGAGGGTTCTCTAGAGTTCTTGGTGCGTTGGCAGCTCTTACAGATAGGGGGGTTAAGCTCTATTTTATTAGAGGGAATCACGATATGTGGACATATGATTTTTTACAAAGTGAACTTGGGATAGAGGTGCTAGAAGAGATGTCTGTAGTTTCAATTGAGGGGAAGCTTTTCTGTTTGGCACATGGCGATGAGCTTATAGGAGATAAATCGCATCTATTTCTAAAGAGAATTTTTAAGAACAGAGTTCTGCAGAGGATTTTTAGCTCAATACATCCAAGATGGGCTTTTGCATTGGCATACAAGTGGTCTAAATATAATAGACTCTCTAGAGGAGGGGTACTCTCTTTTAGAGGGGTAGATGAGCCTCTCTATTTGGTAGCATCTGAATATGAGAAAGAGAAAAATATAGACTATTTTATTTTTGGGCATATGCACACTCCTGGCAACAATCTTACTCCAGGGGGAGCTGGTTTTTATATACTGGGGGAGTGGATTTATAATTGCGACTATCTTGTATATGACTCTGAAGTTGGGCAGCTAGAATGGAGAAAGGGGCTTTCTATCTAAATATTGAGTAGTAGAGATATTGAAATGTACCTCTATGATACATTTGGACTAACTCTTCTGTTAGTCTATCTTGTTCAAATCTGTCGTATGGTTTTTTTAGATCGGACCCAAATATTTTAGCGACTCCTTGCCAGAAACCTGCTGCTGCACCTCCTCTGTAGTTTTTTATTATGTAGTATGAGCTTTGCCCAATCTCTCTATCTATTAGTTTAAGTAATAGTTTACCCTGTGAGAAGCTCATTTTTCTTAAAGGCTGTTCAAACTCTTTAAATAGCTCGGTTTCAAACTTTTTTATAAAACGCTCCCTCTCTCTAGCATTGAAATTTGAATTTGCTAGAACACTATCTGCCTCTTTAACTATTGATTTGGCTTTTAATGCATAGGGGTAGGTTTTTTCAAAATTATAGACAAGTCTGTAAAATTGGCGCCATTCACGCCCTTTTTTTCTAGTGTTGTCCCATGAGTAGTGATAAACTTCTCTTAGAGTAATTTGATATATAGTATCTCTGCCCTCTAATTTATACCCAACTGTATATCCCTTCTCTTGGGAGAAGAGGAAGTTTTGTAGAAATAAAGAGGGTAAAATAAATATTACAAGGAGTAATGTTCTATTCATAAAAGATAAATTTATCTCTTTTCTAGTTTATCTTCAAGAATCAGACCAAAAATACTATATTTGGCACTAATTTGACAACTTATTATAAACCTAATATAAAATTATGTTATCTTCTGTGTATGGTCCTTGGACTTTATTTGTAGATTTCGGTCTAATCTTTGCGTTGTTACTCGCTGGAAAATTTATTAGAGTAAAGGTAAAATTTATTCAAAAACTTTTTATACCACCCTCACTTATAGCTGGTTTTCTTGGATTACTGTTGGGGCCAAATGGTCTTGGATGGCTCCCTTTTTCTGAGCACCTAGGTACTTATGCTGGTGTTTTAATAGCGTTAGTTTTTGCTTCCCTTCCACTCTCATCTCCCAAGTTTAGTTTTAAGGAGGTATCTGGCCGAGTAGGTCCAATTTGGGCATATGCCCAAGTGGGAATGCTTTTGCAATGGGCTATAATGGGTCTGTTTGGGCTATTTGTTCTTAATTTTATTTGGCCAGAATTAAATTCGGCTTTTGGTATAATGCTTCCTGCTGGTTTTTATGGGGGGCATGGTACTGCAGCAGCACTAGGAGATGCCTTCTCTTCTCTAGGGTGGGAAGAGGCTAGAAGTTTAGCAATGACAACAGCAACAGTTGGAGTTGTTATTGCTATTGTGGTTGGTCTAATAATGGTTAAAAGGGCAACAGTGAAAGGAGACACCTCTTTTATTCAAAACTTTGCCGATCTTCCAGATGAGTTAAGAACGGGGCTTACACCTGCTAATAAAAGAGAAGATGCAGGTATGAGTACTACCTCATCAATCTCAATAGACTCTTTGGCTTTTCATTTAGCTTTTGTGTTTGTAGTGGCGCTAATAGGTTATATGCTTAGCCAGGGAGTTAAAGTTTATTATCCAAAATTAGAGATTCCAGTTTTTTCGGCCTCATTTATTATAGGTCTCATCTTCAAAAAAATATTTGACGCTACGGGGGTTTCAGATTATATTTGCCCAAGACAAACCTCTCGTTTGGGTAGTACCTTTACAGATTTATTAGTAGCTTGTGGTGTTGCCTCTATTAAACTAGGTATTGTAGTGAAGTATGCTATCCCATTAATAGTTCTTATAATTGTTGGTATTGTAGTAGTTTGGATAATCACTTTTTACCTTGGTAAAAGATTATGCAAGAGCTACTGGTTCGAGCGCTCTATCTTTGCATGGGGTTGGTGGACAGGAACAATGGCAATGGGTATTGCACTTATTAGAATTGTAGACCCTAAACTTGAAAGTAAAGCAATGGACGATTATGCACTAGCATATTTGCCAATTGCCCCGGTAGAGATTCTAATTATTACATTTGTACCTATGCTCTTTATAAATGGGTTAGGGATATGGCTGCTTGTTGCTTGTTTGGTAGCATCGGCATTAATAATTTTACTTGCAAAAAAAATGGGTTGGTGGATATCGCCAACAAAAAATAGTTCTACTAATTAAATATAAGATGAGATATGTTAAATATTCAGTTGTGTGGTTTTTATTAATTGCAGCTGTATTTATAGGGCACTCACAGGTGCTTTTTAGCCAAAATAGTACAAAAAGCCTTAAAGAGCTTCAAGAACAGGCCGATAGAATTCATAAAAAGATCTTTTCTATAGACACTCATAACGATACTGCGCTCTCTATTAATAATCCAAAAGAAGACCAAGGGGTAACAACCGGCCAGGTCTCTTTTCCTTTAATGAAAGAGGGTGGGTTAGATGCAGCTCTTTTTGCTATATATATAGGGCAGAAAGAGAGGGACAAAAAATCGTTAGACTCTGCAGTTGCATATACTAAAGAGAACCTACTTAGATTCAGAAGTTACGTAGAAGATTATAGAGGGGCCTCTTTGGCATATGGGTCAGAAGATTTACTTAGGAATAAGAGAAATGGAGTAACATCTGTAATGCTAGCTATTGAGAACGGCTATGCAATAGGAGTTGATATTTCTAATTTAGAGATGTTTAGGGATATTGGTGTAAGGGCTATTACCATTTGCCATAACGATAATAACGATATATGCGATGCATCTAGAGATAAAAATGGGCCAGAACATAATGGTCTTTCAGATTTTGGAAGAGAGGTAATTAAAGAGATGAATCGTTTGGGTATAATAGTAGATGTATCTCATGCATCTGTTAAAACTGTGTTTGATGTATTAGAGGTGAGTGAAGCACCAATTATGGCATCTCATTCGGGTGTATATGCAATTAAAAATCATCCGAGAAATCTTAGAGATAAAGAGATTATTGCTATTGCAGAGGCTGGTGGGCTTATTCAAGTAGCAACTGGGCGCTTTTTTCTTTCACATTTGCCAAAAGATTCTGTTACAGTTAAACATTTGGTAGACCATATAGACTATGTGAAAAATCTAGTTGGAATAGATTATGTGGGACTTGGTACCGATTTTGATGGTGGCGGCGGGGTAGTAGGGTTAGAAAACGCTTCAAAAGTAAAGAATATTACTATTGAGCTATTAAGGAGAGGTTATACAGAAGAGGAGATAGAAAAATTCTGGGGAGCAAATTTCATAAGGTTCCTTAAATCACAGAATTTGTAAAAAAAAACCAACATTCTTTTGCACGTTTAATTTTTTTGGTATATTTGCAACCCGCTAATTAGGTACTCATTATGCGTACTGAACAGCAGGACAGGGCTTTAGCCTCAAAAATGCTAAGACCAAAGCATACAAGAAATATTTACTGTTATCGTTAAACTGTAATAAAACAATGTTACAACCAAAAAAAACCAAGTTCAGAAGGCAGCAAAAAGGCCGAATGAAAGGGATCGCTCACAGGGGACATGAACTCTCTTTTGGATCTTTCGGGATTAAGACTACAGAATCTTGCTGGCTAACAGGCCAACAAATAGAAGCTGCACGTCAGGCTGTCGTAAGGTATATGAAGCGTGAAGGACAGGTCTGGATTCGTGTATTCCCAGATAAACCGATTACTAAAAAACCTGCAGAGGTTCGTATGGGTAAAGGTAAAGGAGCACCAGAAGGATTCGTTGCACCTATTACTCCGGGACGTATGATTATGGAAGCTGAAGGAGTTCCATTAGAAGTGGCTAAAGAAGCACTTCGCCTTGCGGCTCAAAAACTACCAGTAGTTACTAAATTTGTAGTTCGCAGAGATTACCAGGAATAATTTAATGAAGAAATAAAAAGATGAAAGCAACAGAGATTCGCGAATTATCCATAAATGATTTGAGAGAACGTATTGAAACCGAGAAAGCAAACCTGGTGCGCCTCAGGATGAATCATGCTATTTCTCCATTAGATGATTTATCTCAAATTAAAAAGGCAAAGACTGATATTGCCAGGATGATCACAATATTGAGCCAAATGGAAAATAAGAAGGACAATTAGAAGTCATGGAAAGAAATCTTCGTAAAGAGAGAATAGGTATAGTGGTAAGCAATAAGATGGACAAATCTGTCGTTGTTGCCGTTCAACGGAAAGTTAAACACCCTATTTACGGTAAATTCGTAAAAAAAACCACCAAGTTTGTAGCTCATGATGAGAAAAACGAGTGCAGTGAAGGAGATCAAGTGCGCATTATGGAGACTCGTCCTATGAGTAAGACTAAACGTTGGAGACTAGTAGAAATTGTAGAAAAAGTTAAATAGCCATGATACAACAAGAATCGAGATTATTGGTGGCAGACAACAGTGGAGCAAAGGAAGTTCTTTGTATTCGTGTGTTAGGGGGAACCCGCCGCCGTTATGCCGGAGTTGGCGATAAAATTGTGGTTGCTGTAAAAAGTGCCATCCCGGGAGGAGAGACTAAGAAAGGAACAGTATCCAAGGCGGTAATTGTTCGTACTAAAAAAGAGATCCGTCGTTCTGATGGTTCTTATATTCGTTTTGATGACAATGCATGTGTGTTGCTAAATGCTCAGGGAGAGGTTCGTGGAACCCGTATTTTTGGCCCTGTTGCAAGAGAGTTACGTGACACTTATATGAAAATTGTATCTTTAGCACCCGAGGTGTTATAATTTTTATAATAAAAAGATATGAGCAAAAAATTACATATTAAAAAAGGCGATACAGTTTATGTTAATGCCGGAGAAGACCGTAAAAAAACTGGTCGAGTTCTCGAGGTCATTATTGAAAAAAATCGCGCCATAGTTGAAGGAATCAACTTGGTGAGCAAACATACAAAGCCTAATGCAGAATATCCCCAAGGTGGTATAATCAAACGCGAAGCTGCAATTCATATTTCAAATCTTCAGGTTGTAGATCCAGTGAAAGGTGGTGTACCAACCAAAACTGGCCGCCGTTTGAATGATAAACAAAAATTAGTTCGTTACTCGAAAAAATCTGGAGAGGAGATTAAATAATGGCAAATACTAAAGATGGAGCTGTAAAGAAGGCAGCTCCCAAAACAGCAAAAGTAGAAAAACTGGCAAAACCAGCAAAATCAGCAAAATCAGCTCAAGCAGTAAAAAAAGAGGGAGTTCAAGTACTAGCTAAAGGTTATGTTCCTTCTATGCAAAAAAAATATAAAGATGAGATAGTACCAAAACTTTTGAAGGATTTTGCTTACACATCTATTATGCAGGTGCCAAAGCTTCAAAAAATTGTTATTAACCAAGGTATCGGAGCGGCAACTGCCGATAAAAAACTAGTAGAGATGGCTCAACAAGAGCTTACTTTGATTACTGGGCAAAAAGCTATTCAAACAGTATCAAAGAAAGATATCTCTAACTTTAAGCTAAGAAAAGGAATGCCTATTGGAGTAAAGACTACTTTACGTTCTGCTAAAATGTATGAGTTTTTGGAAAGACTAATAGCCGTTTCTTTACCAAGAATAAGGGATTTTAAAGGTATTAGCGAGAAATTTGACGGACAAGGCAATTATACATTGGGTATTAAAGAACAAATAATATTCCCTGAAATTGATATCGATAAGATAAACAAAATTATGGGTGTTGAAATGACATTTGTTACTTCGGCCAAAAAAGACGAAGAGGCTTTTGCTTTGCTTCGTGAATTTGGACTGCCTTTCAAAAATATCAAAAAGTAATCTTAAATTTTAGAGATAGATAATGGCAAAAGAATCAATGAAGGCACGCGAAGTAAAACGCGCTAAATTATGTGCCAAATATGCAGAAAAACGCAAAGCCCTAAAGGAGGCAGGTGACTATGCTGCTTTGGATAAGCTTCCAAAGAATTCAAGTCCCGTACGCCAACATAATCGTTGTTTAATAACAGGTCGTCCTAAAGGTTATATGCGTATTTTCGGTATTAGCCGTATCCAGTTTCGTGAAATGGCCAGTAAGGGTTTGATCCCTGGCATTCGCAAAGCTAGTTGGTAGTAAATAAGTGGCGTGAGTCACTTAGTATATAATTTTATTAATATAGTTGGATATCGGGCATCCGTTGAGGTGTCGAATTGACTTAAAAATTTAAAAAAAAATGACTGATCCAATTTCAGACTTTTTAACAAGGGTGCGTAATGCATCACTAGTAGGTCACAAGGTTGTGGATATTCCTGCTTCTAAAATGAAACTAGAATTAACTCGTCTTCTTTATGAGAAGGGCTATATTCTTAGTTACAAACTAGTTGAAGGTACTCCTTTCAATACAATTAAAATTGCATTGAAATACCATCCGGAATCAAAAAAATCTGCAATTAAGAAAATTGCAAGAGTGAGCCGTCCGGGTCTCAGAAAATATGTAGGAGTAGAAGATATGCCAAGAGTACTTAATGGTCTTGGTATTGCTGTTATCTCTACGTCAAAAGGACTAATTACCAATAAAGAGGCTAAAGAATTAAATGTTGGTGGTGAAGTTGTTTGCTACGTATATTAGAAGTATTAATTTATAAAATAATAATAATGTCACGAATAGGAAAATTACCTGTAAACCTTCCGACAGGAGTCACAGCTACTGTGAGTCCAGATAATGTGGTTAAGGTTAAAGGCCCGCTCGGAGAACTTTCACAAAAGGTGGATGCCGATATTAGAGTTACCGTAGAGGGAAACGTGGTTAAAGTTACCAGACCTACTGACCAGCCTAGACATCGTTCTATGCATGGTCTTTATCGTTCTCTAATTCACAATATGGCTATCGGTGTTTCTACCGGTTACAATATTCGTCAGGAATTTGTTGGTGTAGGTTATCGTGTAGAGGTTAAAGGTCAAGTGCTCGAGATGAGTCTTGGATATTCACACGATATTCACTTTATGCTCCCCAAGGAGATTAAAGCAATTGCAGAGACAGTAAGAAAGGGACAAGCTCCCATTCTATCACTTTCAAGTTATGACAAACAACTGATTGGGATGGTTGCTGCTAAACTGCGCTCGCTGCGCAAACCTGAACCTTATAAAGGTAAAGGTATTAAGTTTGTAGGTGAACAACTTCGTCGCAAAGCCGGCAAATCGGCCAGCGCTAAATAATAAGTGGAGGATTTATGGCTTTAAATAAAACAGAAAGAAGACAGAGAATACGCAGACGCATTCGTAAAGTGGTTAACGGAACAGCCGAACAACCAAGGATGTGTGTATTCAGGAGCAACAAACAGATATATGTTCAGCTCATCAACGATGTAGAAGGTATTACCCTAGCAAGTGCAAGTTCTATTGATAAGGACGTTGTAGAGGAGTGCAAAGGTAAATCAGGTACAGAAATGGCAAAAATAGTAGGTAAATTAGTAGCTAAAAGAGCAATTGAGAAAGGTGTAACCAAAATTGCATTTGATCGTGGCGGTTACCTATATCATGGAAGAGTTAAAAGTTTAGCAGATGCCGCCCGTGAAGGTGGTCTTACATTCTAAGATATTGAGTATGACAAATACAAACGTAAAAAAAGTTAAGACTACCGATCTAGAATTGAAAGACAGATTGGTTGCAATTAAAAGAGTTACCAAAGTAACTAAAGGGGGGCGCCATTTTAGCTTTGCAGCAATAGTTGTTGTTGGAGACGAGAAAGGTGTCGTTGGATTTGGGCTTGGTAAAGCAAATGAGGTTACAACAGCTATTTCAAAAGGAATTGAAGATGCCAAAAAGAATTTGGTTAAGATTCCATTGAATAAAAAGACTATACCTCACGAACAAGTAGCAAAGTATGGTGGAGCAAGGGTATTTATGAAACCTGCAGCAGAAGGTACTGGCTTAACAGCTGGTGGTGCAATGCGTGCGGTTTTTGAATCTGTTGGTGTTCACGATGTGCTTGCAAAATCGAAAGGTTCTTCAAACCCGCATAACTTAGTAAAAGCAACTGTAGCAGCTCTTTTAGAGATGCGAGATGCCTATACTATAGCAGGGCTTCGCGGTATTCCCATGAATAGAGTATTTAACGGATAAAGAGACATTGATATGACTAAGGTAAAAATTACTCAAATTATAAGTACAAATGGAGCTACTCAAAGACAGGTGGCATCGTTGCAATCTCTTGGAATCCGCAGAATCCATCGGTCAATTGAAATTGAACTGAATCCTGTAACCAAAGGGATGCTAAATAAGGTATTGCACCTTGTTAAAGTTGAAGAAATTAACTAAATAGGAGATTTTACAAATGAAATTACATAATCTTACACCATCAGAAGGCTCTTTGGGCAGACAGAAAAGAATTGGTCGAGGTGAGGGATCGGGTCACGGTGGAACATCTACACGTGGACATAAAGGTGCTCAATCAAGATCTGGATATTCACGCAAAAAAGGTTTTGAAGGTGGACAAATGCCATTACAAAGAAGGCTTCCAAAGTTTGGTTTTAATAATATGAACAGAGTTGAATATAAGGCAATTAACTTATCTACTATTCAAGCTCTCTCGGAAAAACTTGAAAATCAAAACCTTACACTTGATATATTGCTAGATGCAGGATTGGTATCTAAAAATGAAAGAGTTAAAATTCTTGGTAGTGGTGAACTCACCATAAAATTAGATGTAACTGCTCATGCATTTTCGAAGTCTGCCATTGCTAAAATTGAAGCACAGCAAGGTAAGGCTACCATAATCTAAATTGAATAATGAAAAAACTGATCGATACAATTAAGAACATCTTAAAGATTGAAGAACTACGCAAAAGGATAGTTTATACTATCTTGTTGTTGTTAGTTTATAGACTGGGAAGTTTTGTAGTTATGCCGGGTATAGACCCTACACAACTTGCAAATCTTCAAAGCCAAGCTTCCGAAGGTTTGCTGGGATTACTTAACATGTTTTCTGGTGGTGCTTTCGGTAATGCATCAATCTTTGCGCTGGGTGTAATGCCTTACATTTCGGCATCAATCGTAATTCAACTTCTTGGGATTATGCTCCCATATTTCCAAAAATTACAGCGAGAGGGAGAGAGTGGAAGAAGGAAGATGAATCAGTGGACAAGATATCTGACAATTATAATTTTAGCACTTCAAGGTCCGGCCTATATGGCTAACCTACACGTGCAATTGCCAGAATCTGCATTTTTATTTACAGGATTTTTATATAACGTATTTGCCACTATAATTCTTATAGGCGGTACTATGTTCATAATGTGGTTAGGAGAGAGAATTACCGATCGCGGCTTAGGTAATGGTATTTCTTTAATAATCATGGTGGGTATCATCGCTAGGTTGCCTTTTGCCCTTTTAGCCGAGGGTGGAGCCAGGATAAACCAGACAGCAGGCGGTGGAATTCTCATGCTCATAGTCGAATTTATTGTACTATTTTTTGTGTTTGTTGCTACTATAGCATTAGTTCAGGGAACGCGCAAAATTCCAGTACAGTATGCCAAAAGAATTGTGGGCAATAAACAATATGGTGGGGTTCGTCAGTACATACCATTGAAGATAAATGCAGCCGGCGTTATGCCTATTATCTTCGCTCAGGCATTGATGATGTTTCCTCTCATATTTGCAGGCTTTGATGCTGCTCGCGGAATAGCTGCTACTCTTACCAACCCAAGGGGTTTTTGGTATAACTTTATTTTCGGTCTCATGGTTGTTGCATTTACTTACTTCTATACAGCGGTAACTGTAAATCCTACTATGATGGCAGAGGATATGAAAAAGAATGGCGGATTTATTCCTGGTATCAAGCCTGGAAAAAAGACCACAGAATACCTAGACAGTATAATGTCTCGTATAACTCTTCCAGGATCAATATTTCTTGCCCTGGTAGCAATTATGCCCGCTTTTGCTTCTATTCTTGGAGTTAATAATCAGTTCGCACAATTTTATGGGGGAACATCGTTGTTGATTCTTGTAGGAGTGGTTTTGGATACACTGCAGCAAATTGAAAGTCATTTGCTGATGCGTCACTATGACGGTTTAATGAAGACAGGACGTTTGAAAGGACGTTCGGGTATGTAGTTGAGTTTTTAAAGTTCTTTGATTTATGATAAGATTAAAAAGTAAGGAAGAGATTGAAATACTAAGAGAAAATGGTATCTTAGTGTCGAAAACTCTAGCGGAGGTGGGAAAGCATGTTGTACCAGGTGTAACTACTCTCGAACTTAATAATATTGCTGATACATTTATTCGTGACAATGGCGCGTTGCCAGCGTTCCTTGGTTATGGGGGATTCCCTTATACCCTTTGTATTTCTGTGAATGATGTAATTGTTCATGGTTTTGCATCGGATTATCGTTTAGTCGAAGGAGATATTATCTCTGTAGATTGCGGTACAATTTATAAAGGGTTTTATGGAGACTCCGCCTATACTTTTGCGGTAGGTGATATTTCTACTGAAACTCAAAAACTGCTTAATGTTACAAAAGAATCTCTATACCATGGTATAGAAAAAGCAGTTTTAGGTAACAGAATTGGAGATATTGGTTTCGCAGTTCAGCAACATGTAGAGAAAAACGGATTTTCTGTTGTGAGAGAGATGGTTGGTCATGGTATAGGGAAAAAACTTCACGAGTCTCCTGAGGTTCCAAATTATGGAATGAAGGGGCAGGGTAAAAAACTACTAGAAGGTATGGTAATTTGTATCGAACCTATGGTAAATGTTGGAACAAGGTCTGTTCTTCTTCACGATGATGGGTGGACGTTAAGTACTTTAGACAAGAAAAACTCTGCACACTTCGAGCTTACAGTTGCGATCCAAAAGGAGAAACCTTTAGTCTTGTCTACATATAAGTACATAGAGAATAATAGTAATGAATTATAAGGAATTATTTTAAATGGCAAAACAATCTGCTATTGAAAAAGAGGGAACAATTATTGAAGCCCTATCAAACGCGATGTTTCGTGTAGAACTGGATAATGGACATGTTATAATTGCCCATATCTCAGGTAAGATGAGAATGCATTATATTCGTATATTGCCTGGTGATAGAGTGAGAGTAGAGATGTCCCCTTATGATTTAACAAAAGGAAGAATTTCTTTCAGATACAAATAAAATTTAGAAAATATGAAAGTAAAAGCATCCATTAAAAAGCGCAGTGAAGATTGCAAAATAGTAAAGCGTAAAGGTCGCCTTTATGTGATTTGCAAAAAGAATCCAAAATTCAAAATGCGTCAAGGATAATTTTTAATAGTAACAATAAAGAGAATAGATAAATTATGGCACGTATAGCCGGAGTTGATTTACCAAAAAACAAACGAGGAGAGATAGGATTAACCTATATCTACGGGATCGGACGCAGTTCTGCGAAAAAAATCCTTGCCAAAAATGGCATCGATTACAGCATGAAAGTAATGGACTGGAACGACGATCATATTGCTGCAATAAGAGCAACTATAACAGAGGAATACAAAATTGAAGGTGAACTTCGCTCTGCTGTTCAAATGAACATTAAACGACTAATGGATATTGGTTGTTACAGAGGTATCCGCCATCGTCTCGGGCTTCCTGTTCGTGGTCAAGCTACCAAGAATAATGCTCGTACACGTAAGGGTAAGAAGAAAACTGTAGCTAACAAAAAGAAAGCAACTAAATAGAACCTAGATCATGGCAAAAAAGACAGGAACATCAAACAAGAAGAGAGTTGTTAAAGTAGAGGCCTACGGTCAGGCGCATATTTCGTCTACTTTTAACAATATAATTGTATCTCTTACAAATGCTACAGGCCAGGTTATAAGCTGGTCGTCGGCAGGTAAAATGGGATTCAGAGGTTCAAAAAAGAATACTCCTTATGCAGCTCAAACTGCTGCAGAAGATTGTTCTAAAGTAGCTTTTGATTTAGGACTACGTAAGGTTAAGGCCTACGTAAAAGGTCCAGGAGCTGGGCGTGAGTCTGCAATTCGTACAATTCACGGAGCAGGTATTGAAGTGACTGAAATAATTGATGTTACACCAATGCCCCACAATGGATGTCGTCCAAAAGGACGTCGTAGAGTTTAACCTTTTTAAATTCATATTAATCGATTTAACATGGCAAGATATACAGGGCCTACCACAAAAATTGCCCGCAAATTTGGAGAACCAATTTTTGGTCCCGATAAAAGTTACGAAAGAAAAAATTACCCTCCGGGACAACACGGATTGGCTAAAAAACGTAAAAAAGTTTCTGAATATGGTGTTCAGTTGAAAGAAAAACAGAAGGTAAAATATACCTATGGAATTCTTGAAAAACAGTTCAGAAAACTTTATGATACAGCTTCCAGAATGAAGGGTCGTAAAGGTGAAAACTTAATTTTACTGCTTGAATCGCGGTTAGATAATTTAGTTTTCAGAATGGGTGTTGCACCTAGTCGTGCAGCAGCTAGACAACTTGTTACGCATCGTCACATTGTTCTCAATGGGGAACTTTGTAACATTCCTTCTGCAATTGTAAAACCAGGAGATATTGTTGCTGTACGTGAGAGATCTAAAAGTCTTGAAACTATACAAAACAGTATTTCACGTGGCTCGGCAAGATTTTCGTGGATTGAATGGGATGGCTCTACACTTACAGGTAAATATTTAAATATGCCTATAAGAAGCGAAGTCCCTGAGACTATAAACGAACAATTAATAGTCGAGTTATACTCTAAATAATAATACAATGGCAATTTTAGCATTTCAAAAACCTGATAAGGTATTAATGCTTGACGCAACCGAAACATTTGGTCGCTTTGAGTTTCGTCCACTGGAACCCGGTTATGGCATTACTGTGGGAAACGCTTTGCGCCGTATTCTGTTATCGTCTTTAGAGGGTCATGCTATCACTGCAGTAAAAATCCAAGGAGTAGATCATGAATTTGCAACTATTCCTGGAGTAATTGAAACTGTGGTAGATATAGTCCTTAACCTGAAACAAGTACGTTTTAAACGTATGGTAGAGGGAGAAGAGACCGAGATAGTAAATATTACGGTTAGCGGTAAACAAGAGTTTAATGCCGAAGACATCTCAAAAGAGTTATCTTCATTTAAGGTACTTAATCCTGAACTTCATATTTGTTCTATGGAGCCTTCGGTAGCACTTACTATCGAGTTAAGAATAGGTAAGGGAAGAGGTTATGTTCCTGCCGAGGAAAATCGTGCTGAAGATACTCCTTTTGGTGTTATTCCTATTGATTCTATTTTTACTCCTATCAAAAATGTGAAATTTTCCGTAGACAATTGGCGTGTCGAGCAAAAGACAGATTACGAGAAGTTGAATTTAGAGATAACTACAGATGGTTCTATTCATCCTAAAGAAGCTCTTAAAGAGGCTGCAAAGATTCTAATTCATCACTTTATGCTTTTCTCAGATGAGAAGATTACTCCTGAAACACCAGTAGAGGTTGTAAGTAATGAGCTTGACGAGGAGTCATTAAGAATGAGGCATTTGCTAATGTCTAAATTGGCTGATATGGAACTTTCGGTAAGAGCTCTTAACTGTCTTAAAGCAGCAGAGATTGAAACACTGGCCGATCTTGTATCTCTTCAAAGAACTGAACTTATGAAGTTTAGGAATTTTGGAAAAAAATCTCTTACAGAGATTGACACCTTGGTCGATCGTTATAAACTCGGCTTTGGGATGGATGTAACAAAGTATAATATTGAAAAGAAAGTATTGAAAAATGAGGCATAATAAATCATTTAATCACCTGGGCCGTAAGAGTGGGCACCGTAAAGCGATGTTGGCAAATATGGCTTCGTCTCTTATACTTCACAAAAGAATTGAGACAACTCTTGCAAAAGCAAAAGCTTTAAGAGTCTATATAGAGCCATTAATCACAAAGTCTAAGGACGATAGTACACATTCTCGTAGAACTGTTTTTGCTTATCTTAAGCAAAAAGAGGCTGTTACAGAACTTTTCCGTATTGTATCTCCGAAAATAGCCGATAGACCCGGCGGATATACCAGAGTTTTAAAAATTGGTTTCAGACAGGGAGACGCTGCCGAAATGGCAATGATTGAATTGGTAGACTTTAATGAAGCAGCTCTAGCAGCAGCTAAGCCAGATGCTAAAAAGAGTACTACACGTCGTGGTCGTACTAAGAAAACTTCAACAGATGCTTCGGTTCAACCTGCAGCAAAAGAAAAAGTACCTGCAAAAAAAGCTGCTCCGGCAAAAGCTGAAGCTGCTCCGGCAAAAGCTGAAGCTGAACCAAAAGAGGTTAAAGCTGAGACTAAGCCAAAAGCTGAGCCAAAAGAGGCAAAAGCTGAAACTAAGACAAAAGCTGAACCAAAAGAGGCAAAAGCTGAACCCAAGCCAAAAGCTGAACCAAAAGAGGTTAAAGCTGAAACTCCAAAATCTGAATAAAGTTATTTGGTTAAACATATTTAAAAAAGGTTGTCCTAATTTTGGGCAGCCTTTTTTATTTTGTTAGGTTGATTATAATAAAGTTATGCGATGAGCATTCCTACCATTGCGGCGCTCATTAGGGCTACAAGGGTAGCTCCAAGAAGTGCGCGGAAACCATATGCCGATAGAATTGGTTTTTGATTGGGTGCCATTCCACCTACACCTCCAATGATAATACCAATGGAAGCAAAGTTAGCAAACCCACACAATACATATGTTGCCATTATAACAGATTTAGTAGATGTGAATAACCCATCTTGTATCATCTGAGCAAGGCTTTGGTATCCTATGAATTCAGTCATAATAATTTTTTCTCCCAGTAAACGTCCCACTAAGGCTAGATCGCTACCAGATACTCCAGTTAGCCAAATAACTGGTGCAAAAAGGTATGAGAGCATAAACTGCATGTTGAGGCCATTATATCTGCCGGAAGTAAGTTCTGAAATATATGGATTTAAAGACGTTATATCTCCTAATTTCATGAATATTGCATTGAACCCTGCTATAAGAGCATAAAATACTAAAAGCATCGCACCTACATTAGCTGCCAGTTTAAGTCCATCGGTGGTTCCATTTGAAATAGCATCAAGTACGTTTTTTCCAATCTTCTCTTTAGGAACCTCTACACTATTGTCTATCTCTTCGGTTTGTGGTTTAAGAATTTTAGCCATTGCTATAGCTCCAGGAGCAGCCATTATAGAGGCAGAAAGCAGATGTTTGGCAAATTCTAACTCTAAGGCTTTATCTCCCGCTCCAAGCATTCCTATATAAGCTGCAAGAACTCCTCCGGCCATAGTGGCCATCCCAGCTGTCATAATGAGCATTATTTCACTCTTGGTCATTTTAGGAATATACTCTTTTACCATTAGTGGAGCTTCTGTTTGTCCCAAAAAGATATTGCCAGCGGTAGAGAGAGATTCGGCACCAGTAAGATTGAGCCCTTTGGTAAGAAGCCAAGCCATAGCCCATACAACTCTTTGAAGTATCCCCAAATAAAAGAAAAGGCTAGTTAATGCCGAGAAGAAAATAATTGTAGGAAGAATTTGTAAAACAAAGATAAACCCAATGTTATTTACGTCCATGAGAGACCCAAACAAGAAAGTAGAGCCAGCTCGTGTCCAATCCAGAACTGCAACAAACAAACTTCCTAGGAATTCAAAAATTGATTGCACTGCAGGAAATGCTATAACGGATACTGCAATAAGAAATTGTAATAGAAGTGAAAAAGCAACTGTTTTCCAGTTAATTCTTTTTTTGTCTGTACTAAAAAGCCAAGCTATTAAAACAAGTGTTGCCATTCCTAAAATGCCCCTGAGAACCGATTTCCAATTGAGCGAAATTTCTTTCTTAGCAAGAATTTCTTTGTATGGATTCTCTTTTACAACTGGAATATCTTGTTCAGAGACAGCCTCTTGTTCTGTGGCGATTTCTTGAGCCGAGACTGTCTCTTGTTCTGTGGCGGTTTCTTGAGCCGAGACTGTTTCTTGTGTTATAGTGGCTTCTGTACCAGATTGAGCTAATGCCGTCAATGTTGTAAATAGAGAGAGGACAAATATTAAAATCAGTTTTTTCACTTGTATTCGTTTTTGAAAATGCAATAGAAAGCAAATATAGGTATTATATTATTATCTTTGAGCGTTGTTTAGAAAAGAATATGAGATTTGAAAAGATAGCACAAGACCTTAGTTCTTCGGCAAGATGCGGCCTTTTATATACTTGTCATGGAGTAATAGAAACACCCATTTTTATGCCGGTTGGAACTATTGGCTCTGTAAAAGCAGTATTCCATAGAGACCTTAAAGAAGACATTAAGGCTCAGATTATTCTGGGTAATACATATCATTTATATTTACGCCCTGGTTTAGATATAATTAAAAGTGCAGGAGGGTTACATAAATTTATCTCTTGGGACAGACCTATACTTACAGATAGTGGAGGTTATCAGGTTTTTTCCCTTGCTGCCAACAGAAAACTCACAGCACAAGGGTGTACCTTTCAATCGCACATAGATGGGTCAAGGCATCTTTTTACACCTGAAGGAGTTGTAGATATTCAGAGAGTGATTGGGGCAGATATTATTATGGCACTAGATGAATGTACTCCGGGCGATGCCAATCACGATTATGCAGAAAAATCGCTAGATCTTACAAAACAATGGTTAGAGAGGGGAGTGAAACATTTTGATTCAACCGAACCATTATATGGCTATTCTCAAACATTTTTCCCTATTGTACAAGGTTGTGTCTATCCCGATCTTAGAACCAGTGCAGCTGAACATGCAGTAGCGTTGGATAGAGAAGGATATGCAATAGGAGGGCTATCTGTTGGGGAGCCTGCCGAGGTTATGTATCAAATGTTAGAAGTATTAGACCCTCTGTTGCCCAAGGACAAACCTCGATATTTAATGGGTGTTGGCACACCTGCCAATATTTTAGAGGCAATAGCTAGAGGAATAGATATGTTCGATTGTGTAATGCCCACTAGAAATGCCCGAAACGGAATGCTATTTACCTCAAAGGGAACTATAAATATAAGGAATAAAAAATGGGAGGCCGATTTCTCATCTATAGACCAAGATGGCACTTCATTTGTAGATACTGCATATTCTAAAGCATATCTTAGACATCTGTTTATATCGGGAGAAATTTTAGGAGCTCAAATTGCCAGTGAACATAATCTGGCATTTTACCTTAAATTGGTTAAAGATGCTAGAAACCACATAAAAGCAGGTGATTTTAACTCCTGGAGAAATAGTTACGTCAAAAACCTAGAAAATAGAATTTAAGAATGAACCTTAAAATTAGTATCTTAGATAAGTACATAATAAAGAAGTTCATAGGGACCTATTTTTTTGCTATATTAATTTTTATAGGAATAGTAATAATATTCGATGTAAGTGAGAAAATAGATAATTTTGTGGAAAAAGGGGCTTCGTTACAGGCAATTGTTGTTCAATATTATGCCAATTTTGTCCCCTATTTCATGAATATGTTTAATCCACTTTTTATTTTTATTGCGGTTATATTTTTCACATCTAAATTAGCATCTCATAGTGAAATTATTGCAATGCTAGCGGGAGGAGTGAGTTTTAAAAGACTCCTTTATCCCTATTTTTTATCGGCACTTGTAATAGCCGCATTCAGCCTTTTTTTAAACTTATTTGTAATTCCTCCAGCGAATAAAGTGAGACTGGAGTTTACCGATAAATATATAAAAGATAAATATATAAATACTAATAGAGATATCCATTTACAACTTGCACCGGGAAAGTATGTATATATGGAATCATTTAATAGTTGGAGCAATATTGCTTCTAGGTTTACTTTGGAGTCTATAGAAGGCCATTCTATTACCTCTAAATTAAGTGCCGAGACGGCAGTATGGGACTCTACTTTTCAGGGGTGGCGTCTTTATAACTATTCTATAAGGGAAAAAAGAGGAAAAAAGTTTGAAATAACTCAGGGTAAAAATTTGGATACAGTTATAAATCTTACTGCATTTGATCTAAACCAGAGAGATAATATTGTAGAGGCATATAATTATAAGCAGCTCAACAATCTAATTGAAGTTCAAAAAATGAGAGGCGATAAAATGGTAATCTATTCGCAAATAGAAAAACATACTCGGTTTGCCCTTCCATTCTCGGCATTTATACTTACTCTTATAGGTGTTTCACTCTCTTCGAAAAAGAGAAAAGGAGGTATAGGCATGAATATTGGGATTGGCCTTGTGCTCAGCTTTTCATATATTTTGTTTCTGCGTTTTAGTCAAATGTTTGTGCACGCAGCTATTTTACCACCTTGGATTGCTATTTGGGTGCCCAATATGCTTTATGCATTGATTGCAGCATTCCTATACAGGATAGCTCCTAAATAATTTTTAGAATAATAATTTTATAAAGGAATATTTATAAGAGAGTTTTTTTATAAAGATAATTTTGCTGTTATTTTTTCGAGCATATCTTTTGTCATAGATTCTAAGTTCCATAAAGGACTCCAACCCCACTCTTTTTTTGCGCATGAGTCGTCCATAGAATCGGGCCAAGATGCCGAGATTTCTGTTTTAACAGGATCGGGGGCGAAACTGAATTGTGCATCTGGTACGTGTTTTCTAATTTGAGCAAACAGCTCGGTAGGAGAGAAGCTCATTGCAGTTACGTTGAAACCATTGCGGTGATGTAATTTGGCAGGGTCGCAATCCATGAGGTCTGTACAAGCTTTTAGAGCATCGGGCATATAAAGCATGTCCATATATGTATCTGGAGGGATTGGACAAGTATATTTTTTATTTTTTATTATTTCATAAAAAACCTCTACTGCGTAATCGGTAGTGCCACCGCCAGGAAGGCATCCGTTAGATATTATACCAGGGAATCTTACGCTTCTAGTATCTACTCCGAAACGGGAAAAATAATAGTCACTTAAAAGTTCGCCAGAAACTTTACAAACACCATAAATGGTATTGGGTCTCATAATTGTATCTTGTGGAGTGTTTTGATGAGGGGTTGAGTGACCGAAAACACCAATTGAGCTTGGAGTAAATACAGAGCAGTTGTATTCTCTGGCAAGTTCTAAGGCATTTATCAATGCTCCCATATTAATTTGCCAAGCAGTTTGTGGCTTTGTTTCTCCAACAGCAGACAACAATGCAGCTAAATTATATATTCTGTTAACTTTGTTTTTTGAAATGACATTTTTGTAGGAGTTCACATCTAGTGCGTCTAGGGTAATTGCCCTAGATGTCTCTTTGAGTCTAGTTACATTTTCTTCTTTGAGATCGGCAGCTATTACGTTATCTTGTCCATACACTGATTGCAAATGAGGTATTAACTCAGCACCTATTTGCCCCCCGGCTCCTACTACTAGAATGTTCATTTGATTTTATATTTTAATATATATCGTAAGTAATATTGGCTACAAAAGTAAGAAATATGTAGCGATTATTGATATTTCTTTAACTATTTTTGTCAAATGTCTATAGAAATGTTACATATAACTTTATTAGAGCATGCCAAAAAGTTGGGCTTTGCATCTTTAGGGGTAATTCCTGTTAACTTGATGGAGAAAGAGTGTGAGTATCTCGATTTGTTTTTGAAACACTCATATAATGGAACGATGGAATATATGAGAAAAAACAGAGATATAAGGGAAAATCCAGAGTTGCTTTTGAAAGGTGCTAAAAGCATTATAGTAGTTTTAGTTCCTTACAAACCTGCAGTGAAACAGAATCAAGATAAAATAGGCATTGCCTCATATGCCTATGGGAAAGATTATCATTACGTAATTAAGGAGCGTCTTAAGTTATTGGCTTGTACACTTAAAGAGTATGACAATAATGTTAATTATAGGGTATTTACAGATTCGGCTCCAATATTTGAGCGGAGTATGGCAGTAAAGGCGGGGCTGGGATTTATTGGTAAAAACAATTTTTTAATAAGTAAAGAGCATGGCCTTCATACTTTTATTGGTATAATTATTACTAATATAGAGATGGAGTATACAAGTACCTCGGCACAAATTCAAAATTTATGTGGCTCTTGTACTAGGTGTTTAGATGCTTGTCCTACAGGTGCTTTAGTTGCTCCATTTAGGATAGATGCTAGAAAATGTATCTCTTATAAAACCATAGAATCAAAAGAAGAGTATGATATATCTGATAAAAGCGATAGTAGAGCGGGAATGATGTTTGGTTGCGATATTTGTATGGATGTATGCCCTTGGGCTAGGAAGGCTCAGGTTGGTAACTGGGTAGATTTTTCACCTCTTATGTTAAAAAACGGTTGCTCAATAATTGATGTTCCTTCTTCTTATTGGTTGGAGTTAGATAAAGAGACTTTTAAAGAAGAGTTTAAACAGAGTCCACTGTTTAGAGCTGGTTTAGATAAAATTAAAAACAATGTAAGACATGAATTGGCAAACAAAAGTTGAAATATCTTCTCTAAAAGAGAAGATTTTATATAACGATAACATTTTATTTATGGGGTCTTGTTTTGCAGGAGAAGTTGGTGTGCAAATGAAAGATTTACGTTTTCTTGTTTTAGTAAATCCTTTTGGTGTTATGTTTAATCCTGCCTCGGTTGCTCTTTCTCTAGAAAGGTTAGATAGTTGTGATTTATTTAAAGAGGAAGATATTCTAAAAGTGGGTGATTTATATAAAAGCTTTTATCATGGGAGTGAGTTTGTATGCGCATCTAAAGAGAAGTTTCTCGAATCTAACAACGAGATTCTTAAAAGAGCATCACTTCATTTTCACAGTAGTAAACGGGTAATTATAACATTGGGAACTTCTTGGATATATAAAGATAAAATATCTAAACAAGTAGTTTCTAACTGTCATAAATTTCCTGCATCAAATTTTGAAAGAGCGTTTCTTTCAATTGAAGAGTCGGTTGCTCTGTTATCTCCGTTAATTGAAAAACATAAAGATAAACAGTGGATTCTTACTGTTAGTCCAGTAAGACATTTAAAGGATGGTGCTCATACAAATCAATTAAGTAAATCAAGATTACTTATTGCTGCCGATTTACTTGCCCAATCATTTTCAAATGTAGTTTATTTTCCAGCTTATGAAATATTTATGGATGAACTTAGAGATTATCGCTTTTATGCATCTGATATGGTGCATCCTAGTGCTCTTGCTATAAAATATGTTTGGGAGAGATTCAAGGAATTTGCAATAGATTCTTCTTGTGATACTAAGATGAAAATGGTAGATTCTTTAAACAAGATGCGCAATCATAGGCCACTGTTTCCAGAGAGTAAAGATTATAAGGTGTTCTTGAATAAAATTGAACAATTAGAAGAAAAGCTCTCTAAATTACAGTCGTAAGTGCTTGAGAACATTTTTGGTGTTATAATTACTTTTAAGAGAGTATTTGTCTGTAAACTTTAAGCTAACAGACAATAATAAAATTATATTTTGCTTTGTAATTCAAATTAATAACTATATATTTGTGGGGAACACAGTTAACTCAACATCCTAACAAATAAATTATGAATAAGGCAGAATTAATATCAGCAATTGCAGCCCAGTCAAATTTGACTAAAGTTGATTCTAAAAAAGCACTAGATGCATTTATAAATGTAGCTGGTGAAACTCTTAAAAGTGGCGATAGACTTACACTTGTAGGGTTTGGATCTTTTTCGGTAAATGAAAGGAACGCTCGTAATGGACGTAATCCGCGTACTGGTTCTAAAATTGAAATTGCCGCTAAAAAAGTGGTGAAATTTAAACCAGGAGCAGAGCTTGAAGAGATGGTCAAATAAGCTGTTCTGTAAAGAATTTTTAAGACGCCCTTACACAGGGGCGTCTTTTGGTTTATATAAGTTCTATAATATTATTTTTAATAAGCCAAGAATAGAATTACTGGACTTACAGTAGAGAGAGCTAGTTCAAAAGAGTTGCCTTCACACTCATTTAAAGTAGCTTTCCACCAGCTATCGAATATGACTTTGTCTAGTGGATATTTTAACCCTTTGGATTTTATTTTTATGTTACTGTCTAAGGCAAATAGAGAGATTTGTTTGCCAGGTTCAGAAGGGAAATTACCTCCTTTAAATATCACTTTAAATTGACCATTGTTTGTGTACATCTCTATAGAGATGTCTGTTTGTGAAGCATAGTGTGCTAGTAGAGATATATTTCCCAGAGAGTGATCTTCTCTCATCCCGGTTGCTCCTAAGATAGTTATTGACAAAGGATTGAGCTTGAGAGCGTAATTAAAAGCTTTGGTTAAATCGTTGCTCTCTTGGCAGTCACTTTTGAAAATAATATCTCTATATTTGTGTTGGATTTCACTAGAGAGAGAGTCCATATCTCCAACAATGGCAGTTGGTTCCATCCCAGTTTTAATTAATTTTTCTGTAGCACCATCGCAGCAAATTATTTGTCTAGCATTCTTTAGCTTGGTAAGTGGAACTTTATGTGAAGGGAACTCACCGTTGGCTAGAATTACTATTGAGTTTTTATCTTTAATCATTTCATCTGTTTTGAGTAATGAGAGTTTTAACAAAGTGGAAGCTTTGTGCGTCTCTTAATCCTGCAAGAAATTCTTTTATAGGAAGTCTTTTTTTTCCTGCTGCTTGTAATGATTTTATATCTAAGGATCCTTTTGCGCAACCTACTCTTAGATAGCTTTTACTGTCGGTTTCTATCTCTCCAGATAAAAGCTTTGAAGAGGAGTTGTTTGCCGATGCTTCAAATATTTTTACAGAAATTGATTTTTCGCTATTTTCAAGTACAGAATGTGCTGCAGGAGATGGACTTAGCCCTCTTATTAAATTAAGTATTTCAATACTAGGTAGTTCCCAGTTAATAGCTCCGGTTTCTTTATTGAGTTTTGGGGCCATTTTTAATTCACTTAGCTCACTTTGTTGTTCAATTGCACAAGTTGTTTTCATGATAAGGGCTTTAACTGTTTTAATAACTAGTTGGGCTCCCATATCCATAAGCCTATCGTGTAAATCACCTGCATTGTAGCTCTCTTTTATTTCGCATTGTTGTTGGAATAAAATTTTGCCAGTGTCTATTTTTTCATCTATCAGAAATGTAGTAACTCCGCTTTTGGTTTCTCCGTTTATGATAGCCCAATTGATGGGAGCTGCCCCACGATACATAGGAAGGAGTGATGCATGCAGGTTGAATGTTCCTAGTTTGGGAATTGACCATACGGCTTTAGGTAGCATGCGGAATGCGACAACAATGAACAGATGGGCATTTATCTGTTTTAGTTGATCGATAAACTCGGGATCTTTAAGAGATGTGGGTTGGAGTACTTTTAGTCCATTTTCTATCGCGAACTTTTTAACGTCACTTTGCGCTATTTTTTGACCTCGGCCTACCGGCTTATCGGGAGCTGTAACAACTGCACAGATATTAAATTTTTCTTTCAATAATAATTTTAATGGTGCAACCGCAAATTCGGGGGTGCCCATATAAACAATTTTATATTTTTTCACCTTTGTATTTATTAATGCGATCCATAACTTTTTTGAAAAACATTGTGTAGGCATCGGCGTTAAAAAGAGAGGAGTCTCGAGTAGATTTCCAAGTGAGATATACTCCAATTGGGAAAAGTACCATAGATGAAATTAAAGTTCCCATTGCCGGAGTAACTACTCCATCGGTAGCAAGTTTTTTACCACTTATATCTACAACCCAATAAATCACGAAGAATAACATAGAGACTATTACCGGTGTGCCAAGCCCGCCTTTTCTAATAATTGCTCCTAGAGGAGCTCCTATAAAGAAGAATATTAAACAGGCTATAGAGAGTGTAAATTTCCGGAAGGTTTCAATTTCAATTCTTCTTAATGGGTATACATATTGTTGCTCTTCAATCTGAAAGTTATCTAACAAAGTTATTGCGCTTTCTAATTGGCCTAAAACCATCTTTAGATTGTTGCTTTTTTCGTTTATTGATTTCCAAAGGAATAGAGAGTCGTACTCAATAGTCTTTGTGTATTTTTTCGAATTGGCTGTGTCAAGCTCACTGCTGAATGATAGCCCTCCGCTACTTATTAAATTTCGATATTGAAATGTTTTTACTTTGTTATATGATATATCTAAAGAGTCTTGGGCAATTTTTAGTTGACTTAAATTTTGTGCCATAACTTGATCGCTGAATTGTCCCTCGTCACTTCTTTGAAATGCGTAGTTAGAGAGTGATATTATCATCTCCTGTTTTTTAAATCCTATACGCTGGAAAGTGAACAACGTATCGTTAGCTCCAAAATTGCGGGGCTCTTCTTCATATGAATATCCATCGTATAGAGTAAACAGAAGATTTTGTTTATCGGCAGTAAATTTAATCATCCCAGAATCTGACAGTGTTAGGCTAGTATTGCCATTGCCCTCTTTTTTGTGGGTATATACCATAACATTGTAGATAGCACCTGTCTTTTCGTTTCGGCTTCCTATTCTTATGTTGTAGCCATCTATTCCATTATAGAAAATGCCTGTAGGAATTCTTATCTCTTCTTTTGTATTACTTATATCATTTCTCAATGAATATATTTTATTATAGGAGATAGGTATTAGGTTGTTAGATGCAAAAAAGGCTCCTATACTTAAAAAAAGTGAGACAACTATTAAGGGTTTAAGAATTCTTTGAAGTGAAATACCGGCAGCTTTCATTGCAAGTAATTCATTGTTTTCACCCATTCCTCCTAGGGTCATTATAGAGGCAAGAAGAGTTGCTATTGGCAGTGCCAGTGGAATTAGTGTAGCCGAGCCCCATGCTAGAAACTCAAGTATAACTAAGGCATTTAGCCCTTTTCCTACCAGCTCGTCTATGTATAGCCACAGAAATTGTAACATCAATGCGAATACCACAATGAGGAATGTAAGGACAAATGGTCCAAGAAACGATGTAATGATAAACTTGTCTAATTTCTTCAAGACTGTTTTTTTTGCTTATGCCTGTTTTGAGGCAAGTTCTATTAGCTTTTCCATTGCATAATCTATGCCTTCATTTTTTTTACCGCCGGCAGTGGCAAAGAAGGGTTGTCCACCACCGCCTCCATTGATGAGTTTTGCAGCCTCCCTTATGTCTTTAGATGCGTTATATCCGTGGGCAATAAGATCGTCTGTGTACATAAGTGCAAGGTATGGTTTTTTTTCTTGGGTATAAGCTGCAATAAATGCCGATTTTTTAAGTTCGTTTCGTAATAAAAAGGCTACGTTTTTAATTATTTCGGAGAGGTAATTCCCTTTAATTAGATATATATTTATACCATTTATAACCTGCTTTTGAGACAAGATTTTATCCTTAAGTTGAATTGCACTCTCTTTCATTGCATTATCTATCTTTTTGCGGAAAATCTCATTTTCATTTACAAGTTTCTCTATAGCACTCACTATATTAGGGCTATTAGATAGAAGTGCTTTCACATTTTTAATTGTATCTTCAAGGTTTTCAACTATTTTTTGTGCATAAACTCCAGTGGTAGCCTCTATTCTTCTTACTCCTGCAGCAATTGCTCCTTCCGAAATAATTTTAAATAGACCTATATTTCCTGTTGCCGAGGTGTGAGTTCCACCGCATAATTCTATTGAATCCCCAAATTTTATAACTCTTACGTTACTACCGTATTTTTCTCCGAACAGAGCCATTGCTCCCATCTCTTTGGCCTTTTGTAGGGGTACTTCGGTTATCTCTTCTTGTTTAAAGTTTGAGCGGATATAGGAGTTTACAAGATTTTCAATTTGGCGTAATTTTTCATCCGATATTTTTTCATAGTGTGAAAAATCGAATCTAAAATGGGTAGGGGCTACCAATGACCCTTTTTGCTCTATGTGTGAACCTAATATATCTCTAAGAGCCTTGTGTAGTAGGTGAGTTGCCGAGTGGTTGTTGGCTGTATTTTCTCTATTTTCTTTGTTTACTGATGCGGTAAAAATAGCTTCTCTATCTTTTGGTAGTTTATTGCAAATATGAATTGTTAGGTTATTCTCTTTTATTGTATTAATTACAGAGATAACTTCTCCCTTTTCTGATTTAAGAACTCCTGTGTCTCCAACCTGCCCACCACTCTCGGCATAAAACGGACTTTTATCAAGAACTACGTGAAACAGAACTTTCTCTTTATTTTTAATAGTTCTGTAGCGTACAATTTGAGCTAGATCTTCTGTTTTTTTGTATCCAGTAAACTCAACTCCTTTTAATGGTTTTATTTCAACCCAGTCTCCCTCTTGTGTTGCCGTAGCCTTTCTACTTCTATCTTTCTGTTTTTGTAACTCTTTTTCAAATTGAACATGATCTATAGTAAAGCCTTTTTCTTTGGCAATTAATTCACTCAAGTCTATAGGGAACCCAAATGTATCATAAAGAGTGAAAGCATCTTTTCCAGAAATTTTATGGTTGTTTAAGTTCTTTTCCATTAAATTGTCTAGGAGTTTTATCCCTTTGTCTAAAGTTCTTAGAAAAGACTCTTCTTCTTCTTTAATAACCTTTTCTATGAGGTTCTGTTGGGAAACCAATTCAGGAAATGCCTCTCCCATCTCTGTCACTAATTTAGATACTAGTCTATATAAAAGAGGTTCGGCCGAGTTTAAAAAAGTATAACCATAGCGTACTGCGCGTCTAAGAATTCTTCGTATAACGTAGCCTGCTTTTACATTTGATGGTAGTTGCCCGTCTGCAATAGAGAAACTTATAGCCCTGATATGATCGGCAATTACTCTCATCGCTATTGCTGTTTG